>Ga0210039_1002210_pt1 | contig 16531 bp, 37 predicted proteins | sample CryGeyCG2114_250_3_FD_185460 | JGI IMG/M metagenome (GOLD analysis project Ga0210039, IMG submission 185460) | Groundwater microbial communities from aquifer - Crystal Geyser CG17_big_fil_post_rev_8/21/14_2.50 (SPAdes) (version 2) | ecosystem: Environmental > Aquatic > Deep subsurface >...
TAATTTTTCCCTAAGTTTATGTTCTTCCATGTGCTTTAAGGCTATCTTTTCCCTTCTGTTTAACTCTTCCAATTTTTCCTTTAAATCTTCTTCCTCTTTTTTGAGCAATTTCATTTCTTTGATAGGATCACTTGAAGAATCGTAATTTTCTATTAGCCATCCAAGAAATTCTGTTTCAGAACCGAATTTATTAAGAGATGCGTAATAAGTAATTAGTCTTGCTTGATCTTCAGTAAAAGTAAATGATTTTCTAACTATTCCCCCTTCTTTTCTCTTCCTTCCCATTAAATGAATAAAATGACTTAATATATAAACTCTTCTAAAATATAAGTTAAAAATAAAATATTATTATATTATTATATTACAATTATATTATTATATTATTCTTATCTTTTTTACTTGAATTTCGTATTTATAAAGTTTAATTAATCTTTTTTGCACAATTATCGCACATTTTTCGGAACAAGAATATCCACATTTTTAGACTTGCTGTCAAACTCGGACAAGTATGGAATTTTTAGCTTTTGGTAGTGTTCCCCATCAAAGACCAACAACTGGCTAACTGGAAGATTCAGAACGGCACTACCTAATTCTGAACCCATATAAGACAAGCAGATTTCTTTGGTTTTAGAGCCATTGACAAAATCATTAAGATTTGACTTTCCATAGATGAAGGTATTAATTTTACTTGCAATAAATTTGATGAAATTAGATGGTAATCCTGCTAAGACCACTACATTATTATTATGGGCAATTAGTCTTAAAGTCCTTTCTACCAATTTTTTCTTTTTTCTATCTTCAAGATCAAAAAGACTTGTAAATTCATCTAAAATGATTATTGAGTTCTTAATCTTCTCCAATTCCTCAATAGAATAAATCTTTCTCTCTCCTAAATCATACCTTAATCCATAGGTAAATAAATTGAAGTCATACTCTTCTTTCAGAATTTTGACGAAGTAATAAAGTGTGTTACTCTTCCCAGAATTAACGTCACCAATTAAACTTATTATCTTAGGTTTTTTAAATAAATCTTTCACTTTTTTCAATTCCATTGGATTTTCCTGAATCCAGTCATTAAATGCTTCTCTTTGTAAGTTTCCATATTTTTCTGACCTTAATTCATTTACTATTTCTTTCATTTCCGTTCCAATCAGGTTATCTACTTTTTCAGTTAAAATAGTGAGATTTTCAGAAGGAGAGATGTCATCAGAATACTCATGTTCCCAATCCATTACAGACTCATCTAACCCATTGTCTTTAAATCTTCCCCTTAACCTTTCTAATACTTGATTTTTATTCAACTTACATAACCTCTTGGCTTAGTATCTGGGATATAAGTTATTTCTTTAGGTTGTTTGTTTGAGATTATTTCAGACTTAATCTTGTCTAAAATACCTAAAGTCGTGTAGAAATGTAAATTTGAATCTGTAATTATTGAGTTCAGCAAGAGTTCCGCACTAAATGTCCTGACTTGTAGATTTTCTTTATTCATCTCTTTCATAAACCTCATATAGTCTTTCTTAAATCCGTTAAGTAGGGAGATTACCTTCTTCTCATCTTCTTTTAGGACTTTCTCATCTACTTCAGATACGTAGAATCCTTTACCCTTCTTCCTCATCTTCAACCCCTAATTTACTTTTCTCAATCCAGACAATTTCTCTCGGTTTGAGTATATTGTATTCTACTTCTCTATGTGGATTAATTACCATATTTTTAATATTAATTGGCTTATTCTCTAAAATCGCTTTATTTATACGATTCAGTTCCTCTTGCATTAGCTTTTCTTCAGAATAATATAAGTTAATATATTCCTGATTTAAATGAAGTTCTAAAGTAAAATATTCTAATACTGACTTCTTTTCCTCTTTCTTTTTAAACATCCCCTTCAATATACCTTTAACTTTATAAATCTTTCTCATTCTATGTTTCCCCTTATTTGTATTGTGTCTTGTAAATGACGAATAATTCCTTTTGGCACAATAATCTTACTAAGTCCTATCTCAAATTTTTTGATTCTTTTAACACCCATTTTTACTAATTCCGTTTTTAACTTTTCCAAATCCGTATCTAAATCCTCATAATCAGGATCATCTATCTTGCCCAAAGTTTTCTCTATTTCATTCATTTGTCCTCCAAAGTAAAGTCAATAAAATCAATTTCCTTAAAACCCAACCACTCCCAAAAATTCCATATCATTCTAACTTAACTATCCTCCCAGTTCCCTTTATACACTCATCTGATCCTTCTTTAGTGAGAACCCAGAGTAACCTAAACCTTAAATCTTTATTAGTTACCGAATCTCCATATCCATCAGTTAGCCAGATTACCAATTCATTACCTTTTGTGTTCTCGTTAAGGTATTTTACCACAGAGGAAAAACTTGTGCCTCCGCCCCCATTTAGTTTAAGTTCTCTAATCTTATCCTCATTGGCACGATTTATCTCATATATGTCATTGACTTTAGTCTCATGGGTAAGTAGAGTCATCTTAATCTGTGGAAATGCCCTACTCATTCCAATAATTTCACTAAGAAAATCCTTTAAATCTTCCTCACTAATACTTCCCGACAAATCAATTACTATTTTTATTTCAATATTCTCTTTTTTGACATTAGGCAAATAAAAGCCACAGGCAATAGATTTTTTAGAACGGCGTTGCCATGAGTAATCCGAAATTGCTTCTTTTTTAATTTCCCTTTGTAGAATTTGTCTCCAATTAATTTTATCTTCAAGTAGTTCGTCAATAAACCTTTCCATTCCTAAAGGTGTCTTTCCTGCCTGTTTGCTTACTTCACTTGCTTCAATCATTCGTTTCTTCCATTCTTTTTCTAATTCCTTATTTTTGGCTTTACTTTCTTCACTATCTTCGTCGTCTTCATCTCCAAATAAATGATTATCACTTGAAACATATTTAATCATGTTTTTGTCTTTAGCTTGACTCATTAATTCGTCATAAATTTCTTCAGCTGTTTTTTTACTTACGTTCTCTATTTTAATCTGATTAGGTAACTTTCCATAAGTAAATATATCATTTTCCACATAAATCGCTGAATATTCTTGCCCTTTGAATTTTCTCGGCTTAAATGACTTAATATCAAAATTATTCTTCTCTAAAATCGTAAAGACAATAGCATCAGCACTTATATTAGCTCCATCAGGACATTCTTTAAATTGTCTTTTTAGTCTTGACAAATGATTCAAGCTGATGTGTAGTATTTCATGAATTAATGAACTTTTAAGATCTTCCTCATCTAAACTTAAAATAAATTCAGGAGAGTAATATAGGTTAGAGTATTTATCTACTGCTAATGTAGGTATCTGTCCTTTTGAGTTTAAATGTTTCTCTAATTCTTCTCCAAATTCTTGGCATTTCAAATGATGAAGCAAATAAGCGAAAAAGGGATTTTTGTAATACAGATTAATCTTTGCCTTCCTAATCCTTTCAATAACATTATCCATTTTCCAACCTCAAACTAAAGATTTTATTTCTACAAGCGATAAAACTTCTCTTTTTACCTTGTTGAGATATGCTCATTTTTTGAAGAGATTCATGGCTATGTTTTCTGCCTTTCATCCAGGAGAAGTTTGTTTTATACGTTCCTTTACGATTTTTGTTAGAGCAGGATTTACATCTATTTGAATATCTTGTTATTTCCTTTCCACAAGCACAAATGTTCTCTTCTTTTTTCATAGTAATTCGTAAATCCTCTTTACAGCTTGTTTTTTAGTGTCAAATCGTTCTACATCATCAAAAAGTTTGCCGTTAAGACAATAAATTTCCCACATAAATCCTTTATTTCTTGATTTCTCAAAATTGACTAAAATATTTACTAAACTAATCTTTCCTTTAGGAGATTCGTAAATATACTGCCACTTTTTTACCAGTCCTTCCGTTCCAATTAGTTTAAAATCCTTTCTTTTTTCTTTGGGTATTCTTGACCACTCCGCCCAACCCTTATGAATCTGTTTAGTAACGACTATATCTCCTGCAAGTTTCGTAATTATTTCTTCAATTTCCTTTTTCATCCTTTTCCTCTAATTGTTTTGCAAAGATATAATTTCTTAATAATTCTAATATTTTATCGTTAGCATTTTTCACTTCTTCAAGTTCACAAATATCCTCCGTTATCTTTGCATTATTCTCTCCTATTAGATTATAACAACCTCTGCAAACTAAGTTTACTACGCCTTTAATACTTGTAAAGTTAAGAGAACATGATTCGGCTATGAATGCCCGACACACATCTTTCTTACAAATAGTACAAGATCCCTTTGCTACTTTTTCTTTACATATATCACAAATTTTAGTTTTTATTTCCATCAGTTAAAAATAGATAGAGTAGTGTTTTACTAAATCTTCTCCCTTAGCGTCAATTATGTCTTTAGTGAATTGAGATAGATATTTCCTGTAACCTGCATCTCCAACTTTTAACTTATTTTCCTTTAAATGCTTCGCTTTATCTATGCTTAATAAATATTTCAGTAAAATTATAGAATACTCTGGCTCTAAGTTTCTACATATTTCAATCACTTGTTTAAGTATTTTAGGATTTTTATTATATCTTTCGCTTATTGAACCAATTACTGCGTAAATTTCATCTACTTTTTCAATTTGTTTGATTTTTTCTGGTTTTTCTAATAATTCGTCTATGTCTAACTTGTTCTTCAATTTAAGAAAAGTCATTAATTCTAAAGCTATCCCCTCACCTACTGCACTACTAATTAAAATCTCTTTCTCTTTGATTGAATCAACTTCTTTGATTAATTTACTACACATAGCCCATTTTCTTCTGGTAGCAAAGGCAAAGTCCTTATTTTTCCTGTCAAAAGAATAGAGTCTGTTTGGCTTCCAACTAATAAATCCGATTATATCGTGTTCTATATCATTATTCAACGCCCATTCAATCCAATCCTTCGCTTCTGAATCCAACTCAACGTGCATCATTCTGTCTCTTAATGCTTCAGGCATTTCAAAAATACTGCTTACCTCTTCTGCCAAATTCCCTGCACAGACTATTCCGATATTTTCATTTAGACTAATCTCTCCGATTGCTTTATCTAAAATTAACTGGTAGGTCGCTAATTGAGTGGAAGTTTGAGCATTAGATAACTCGTCAAAAAACAAGATTCCATCAGTATCTTTATTCTCAAAGACTTTAAACAACAAATTCGGCTTCCATTCTACCACTCCATCAAAGAAGTTAGGAAGTCCAGTTAAATCAGTAGGATCTTTAAGACTAATTCTAAAATCTGCAAAGATAAATTTACCTTTAGAATTTTCTAATAAATCCCTCTTTTCCTTTTGGGTTGTCTTATTCCATTCTATAAATTCCTTATTCTTCTCTTTTGCTATTTCTTCTGCCGTTTCTTTGACTAAAGATGACTTTCCGACTCCGATTTTGCCATGTATCATAAGACTTAATTTCGTTGAATAATGTCTTTTAATGACTTGCTTTAACTCCAAATAATTAACTTGCTTCATATTCTACCCCCAAATCTTTTTCTCTTTTAACATTAAAAGGGTTGCCTTTTTCGTTCTCACATGAACAAATATCTTTTGAGTTATAACACCTTTCACACTCTTTGTTATATAATCCTCCCATTCCTACCTCAAAGTCAAAAAGTAACTGAATGTCTTTAGCACTTTCAAAAACCTTAAACCCTTTATCAATAGTCAAAAGAGGATTAAGAATCTTATACCTTCCACAACCCCATAAATCAAACGCCTCTTTAAATCCACAGACTTGTATAGCGTTCTTAATATTCATACCACTACTTGAAGGAGTAAAAATTAATCCTATCTCTTTTCTTTCATTCTCTTCTATTCCTATAATCTTAACCTGTTTCGAACTTATCAGTTCAAATTCTATTTTCATTGTTTTCCTCTATTTTTTTCTGTAAATCTTCCCTTAAATTAGCTAATTTAATACTTAAATCAAAGAGTTTCATATCTTTAAGTATTACTTCTGTAGATTCAAAAATACTTTTAATCATCTCTAATCTTGATCTGTCCATATTTCCCTCTTTAATTTTATTTTATTATAAGCTAAAACTAACCAGCATAAGCTAAAAATAAGCCAAATAACCGCAAATATCCAATCGTAGCCACCCTTAAATGCGTCTGCTATACCCACAGAGAGAGAAATTAACCCTGCGATTATCATTAAGACTATACTCGTATTAAGTTCATTTATTAGCATTTGTTTAAATCTCATCTGTGGCAATCAATATTTATTATTGTATCTCCTTTATGTTTTTCTAAAATATTTAAATATTTCTCTTTCCATTCTTTAACAATCTTTGATTTTGGAGTTTCCCATACGCCAAACCCTTCAATATATTCTCCATCTACTACTAAACGGGTAAGTAAATATTTATTTTCTTTGGGTGATATTTCTCCACTTTCTAAGTTCTCTGCAAATTCAAGGGTAGGATCATATAATTCTTTCTCCTTTTTTTTATATTTCTCAAGCAATTCACTTACTTCTATTGAATTATTTGAAATCGTATAATGTTCATCTCCATATCCATCCCCGTCTTGAATATTATCCTTATTATCTGTCAAATATCCATCCCAATGACCTCCGACTACATACCAATCATAAAAAGAGTCTGTGTTTGAAGTGCTTAATAAGTTTCCTTCTTCATCAGATAGACTATAACCATAATAATCTTTAGTCCATTCTAAAATTTTGTCATACTTTTCTTCTTCAGGGTATATACTTTCGTTAGGATTCTGCCTTTTATACTCGCCTAAAATCTCACTTTTTTCTACTTCAATATGAGGATCAACTTGATATTCCTCACTATATTTTTCCAAAACTTCATTTAAGTATTCTTCAACAAATACCTCGTCTTTAGGCACTATAATCCCCACAATAAAGTGTGTAATTATCCTTTCCTCCCGAATTTTTTAATCATGTCTGCTATTTCCACTTCAAGATTATAGTATTCCACCCCATAGATTAAAGCAGGACAATCACATTCATCCTCTTTAGACTCTTTCGTTTCTAACTTTATTTCTGGGTGTTGCATTTCTACAACCTCACTAACTTCGTCTATTATTAAATTAGCCATTTAAATCACTCTCCACTTCGCTAATAATATCCTCTTTGTTTTGAAGAATACACTCTCCAACACTTTCTAAAAATTGTTTTTTGGCTTTAATGAATCTTTGTCTTGATGTTCCTGTAAAGTTATTTTTCATAGTTTCAACCATTTCCCAATACATTTTATCAATATTTATTAAGTTCATTCAAAACCCTCCATAATACTTAATTCAGATAGATTTATCTCTTTCTCTAAAACTTCGCTTAATTCTAAGAGTTCAGAGTGATCCGCCTCCTGAAATATACTCATTGCTTTTTCGTTTATCTCTTTTCTCATGCTATAACCTCAATTTCTTTTTCTCTTTGTTTTTGTTCTATTTCTTCTTCGTCTAATCTTGGAGCTAAAATTATTCTAAAATCTTTATTTTCAAACATAGAAGGCATATTTTTAGGTGCATAAATTTTAACTTTTTCATCAGTTATTTTAAGTAAATTCATAATTTTATTTAAATAATCAACAGATAAAGTAATACCTGTATCCTTTTCTTCTTTTATTTGATTAATTAAACCCTTCGGATAATCCCTATCTTCATCCTGAAAATTAATTAAAATCATTTTAGCAGTTTTAGACAGGGCTTCAATATAACAAATAGAGGCATAATCAACCATAAAAACAGGTTCATCTAAATCAGTTAAAACTTGTTGTAATTCGCCCTTTCCGTCTAAAGTATTTTGTCCTTTAAATTTCTTTAAAGCGTTAAATATTTTTGTTTCTGTTGTTTGTATCGCCATCTTTTTTATACCTTCTTTAAATCTTTAATCTTTATAAATCTTTCTATTCTCATTAGGTAGCCAGTTATTAACGCTAAAATGACATCAAATATCATCCATTGGAAGCCCCACTTAATATTTTTCAATCCTGAAATATAAGCAGTTCTCAAAGCCATATCTTCCCCGGACAAACTGAAATCTGCCTTGTATCCTAAATTCAAGAAATTAAAAGCCGTATCTAAATCGTGGTAACCTTGATAAAAAGTAATTATCGCTTGATAACTCGTATAGAGTAATGTAATTAAGACAACTATACTTAAAATATTTATAAGGTTTTTATTAATCTTCATTTATTACCTCGTTCCATACTTCTTTTAATTTTAATACATTTACTTTATCTTTAAATCTTTCTTTTTTGAATTTCTTTATGTTTGTTTTTTTAATACTTAAATTAGTTCTTAACTGATTATTGAAAATAGAACAACTTGAACAATATTTTTGAACAGGATTCTGTTTGATTAAAATCTTATTGCAACAAACGCAGTTAAAAACTAACCCTCTTTTTTTAGCTTCAATTATTATCGGATTATTTAAAAGATTTTTACTTTTTCTTATTAAATCTTCAGCTTTCTTAATTAATTCTTGATTTTTCATTTTATTTCTCGCCTTTAATCCCAAAATCCTTAATTAAATCTTCCCTTCTGATTTTCTTTAATTTTTAAGCTCATTCCTTTTATACAAATATTAAACTCTTCTTGATTCATTAACTTATTTTTAAGCATAGTAGAATAATCACTATTAAGGCTTTCTCTAAGTTCTTCTAATTCTTTATAAGTTCTCATTTTAAACCTCTAACTCCCTAATAAGTTTTACTTTTCCATTTCCAAGTCCCTTAATAACTAAATTATAGGCACTACAAAGTTTAACCACTACATTTAAAGGGATATTATCAATACTACCATAAATAGATAAAAGTTCAGTAATAGTATAATTTTCAGTTTTAGTTTTAAATTCAATCATTTTAAAAGCTCCTCAATTTCTGATAAATAAGGTTTAATCCATGTATAAGCATATATTTCAGCTTCTTTGAGGTTATTAACTGAACAATCGCTTTTATCTCCTCTACAGGCAAGTATAAGCAAATTAAGGTTATTAACTGCCTTATTTAGATCCCCTTCTATTTGTTTTTTCTTCATTTTAAGTTATTCCTCTTTTGAAAATTAATTAAATCCTGCCTTATTTCTTCTATTTTATTATTAAGTATAAGCTGAAAGTTCGTATTAATTCTTTGTATTTCTTTAAATATCGAGTTATCTACTTCTTGTTTGTTGTAACAATCTGTAACACTTTGTAACGGATTTGTTACAGAATTAAGCTCTTTTGTAACATTTGTAACATTATTGTTACACTTTTGTAACAGAATTGTAACAGCGTTATTTATATCACTATCTACTTTTAGAAGTTCGTTTAATACTTCCTCATTGATTCTTATTACTTTACTCGTCATTTTTTCTTATTTCCTCCCATGCGTAAGTCCATTTTTTCTTATCTGAAAAGGAATATAACCCATACTTTTTAAACCACTTAGTAGATAAGGCAATCTCCTGATTTACATACAAAACATATTTAGTTTTGTCAATAAAATATATTTTCGGCGTTATCTCTACATGATTAACAAAGTTATCGCCGTTTGTTATTTCTACATAGCCCTCACTATTTAACCAATCCTTGAGCTTATCATCTACTCTAATCACATACATATAAGCGTATGCCTTGTATTCGTGTGTTGTGTTTGTTTGTTTCATTATGTTGAGTGGAGAGAGAGTATAAGGTCTTAGCTTATCTCGTCTCTCCGTTCTCCTTTTGTTCTTACTCTCTTTACTCATATATACTTTATAAATCTTTCTGTTATTATTATATATATGGTAGAGAATAGATATATTTATAAAGGAAAGATATACACGAAATAAGCTATTTTTAGCACATTATTTGCACAATTTTTGCACAATTTCACGAACATTTTTTAGGGAACTGGCATAAGTGGTAGCCGTTTATCACACACATAAAAAATCCAAAGTAACAGAAAGATTTAAATAGTAGTAAGATTTAAACAACACATGAGTCTTAAATCAGTGAATGTGAATAATACTAATGTTTCGATTAATTTTAATTCTTGCCCTCAATGTGGAGAAGCGTTTTCTGATGATGTTAAATCTAATAAGAAGAGAACACTGAATCATGGTATTCCTAAGTTTATAAAGCCGATACGTAATATATTATTTCCTATGTGTAAAGAGTGTCATAAGAAGTTGAATAGCTATTATAATCTTCCGAAGATTCAATATCGTAAGAATCAAGTGAAATCTAATACCTTCGACGAATTTAAAGAGAATTATGAAAAATTGCGAGACGAGTTTCATTCTAAGAAAATAAATCGTGGAGAGTTTGGAGAGGGGTTGTGGAGTAATCTAGTAAACTACTTGGAATCGGAGGCAAGGCGAAAGGTTTAAATACTTTATAAATATCTAATCCTATGGGAAATTGCTTAAATTGTGGAGTTGAGATTGGTGAAGGGATAACCAAAGAGAAGAAATTTTGTTCGACTCTTTGCAGATCTAAATATAATGGACGAATTAGATATGAGAAATTAAAGGAGAATCCTGAATTCAAAGAGAAAGCTAAATTGAGATTTAAAAATTGGTACGAGAGAAATAAAGATAAGCATAAGGCTTATATGAAAGACTATATGAGAGAATATTATCGGAGAAAGATTTCTAAGAAGGTGACAAATGAAACTACGATTGTTTGAGTGTGAGAATTGTGAAAAACGAAGTGAAGCTAGTTATGAGAGTCCAAATTGCTTTCCTTACGATTTAGGTTGGATATATATACATAAATTCAGTTTTAAACCTGATCCTGAAAAAATAATTGAAAAAATAAAGGGAGATATTGATATAATTCAAAATACTATGAGAGATTTAAACAGTTTAGATAGTGGATTTGTGGGTTGGCATTTCTGTTCAGTTAATTGTACTATAGAATTTATAAAGAAAAAACTTGGGGGTAGAGATGAAAAGTGAAAAGATTAATTTAAGTAAAGACGAATTAGAATACTTATGGGGGTTTTTGATGGCTATGGTTTTGGCAAATGTCCAAAAAGGTGTTAAAGATAAAAGATTAATGGGAATACTTACTAAAATTAAAAGACAAAAGAGTTATTTATTATCTATGGGGGAATTAATGAAATGACCCAAAGAGTTAGTACAAAAGATAGACATGAATATCAGTATATTTCAGGTAAAGTCTGGCATTTACTTTTAGATCAGAATGGTTTTCCTAGTTGTGGTTATTGTAACCAACAAGTCTTATGGACACAGGTAGCAGAGAGTTTGCAAGACTATAGGAGGGTAAATTGAAAAATCCTGATAAAGTGAAAGAAGGCAAAAAAGGAAGGGCTATGGGAAAAAGGTTTGAGAATAAAGTCCGGGAAGACTTGGAATTCAAGGGATGGATTGTCACGAAATGGCAGAATAAAGTAGAATGGAGTGAAAATAATATAAATCTTCCTCCAGAGAAAAGAACAGGTAAATTAGTTGCCTGTAAGCCTAAATTTAATCCATTCACTAGAAGTTTAATGATGATTAGTGGGGGTTTTCCAGATTATTTAGCTTATAAGAGATTAAATGACAATGAAGTATCTAAGAAGGATATTAATGAATCAGATTTCGGTTTGTATGGAAAACTGAGAATGTACCCTATAATTGGTATAGAATCTAAATCAAAGGGTTATTTGACTCAAGAAGAAAAGGAAATGTGTCAATGGTACCTAGAGAATAATGTGTTTGGTAAAATTCTAATTGCTAAAAAAGGTAAAAAGAGAGGAGAATTGATTTATGAAGAATTTAAAGATTAAGAAGTGTCCAGTTTGTAATAGTTCGAGAATTAGAAATAATCGTGATAAGTCAATTTGTGAAGTCTGTGGTTATATACACATTAGAACTGAAGAAAAGGAGGTAAAATGGAATCTATACCAATAATTGGTTGTGGAATGCCTAGAACTGGCACTAAAAGTCTTAGTAAATTACTTAGTGGATGTAAAAAGGTAAAAGTTGCACATCAGTTAGGGGAACCATTGCCTTTTAATTTTGACAGAATGAAGTTGAGAAAAAAGATTGAGTTGATTAAAGCACAGAAAGGTGAGATAGTTGGAGATGTAGCCCATTACTATCTGAATTATATTGAAGAATTAATTAAAATCCATAAGGTTAAAGTGATTGTAATGAAGAGAGATAAGCAGAAAACCATGAAATCAAGTAAAGCATTAGATTGGAATCCTTATATTCAGAAGAATGTAAAGGGTTCAGAGGCATTTCCTTATCATTGTAAGAACGTAGATACTGCAACCGGGTTCTATTATGATGAGTATTACGAGTTAATTAGAAGATTAAAAGACAGATTTATTAGTAAAATGCTAGTTATTGATGTAGAATCGTTGAATACGAGAGAAGGAATTACTAAAATCTTTGACTTTTGTAATATTCCTGAAAAAGATAGGAAATATAAAATAGGGATAAGGGAGAATAAGCATTTCGGACTATGAAATTTAGAAAAAAACCCGTAGTTATTGAAGCAATGCAATTTACAGGAGATAATGATAAAGAGATTCTGTCATTTACTGGAGGTAGAAATGTTAAATACCTTGCCGTGAGTAATGTTATTTCTATTTTGACTTTAGAAGGAGAAATGAGGGCAAGTGAAGGGGATTGGATTATCAAAGGAATTAAGGGAGAATTTTATCCTTGTAAACCTGATATATTTGAAGAAACTTATGAGGTAGTAGATGGATAAAGAATTCAAAACTTGGCTAATACTTGATTATCGTACTGGTAATTTTAGAGTAACTAAAAAGAAGCCCGATAAATTGAAAGCTAGCGATATACCTATCGAAATGAAGTTAAATGTAAGAATACCTGAACAACCTGTTTTCAAGGCAACTGGAGAAATTACATTAAGTGATGTTAAAGCTACTGAAATAGTTTTAAGTCAAATAGAGGGTTAAAATGGAAGGAATAGAATTTATAAAGAAAAGTTTAGAGAAAATAAAAAATAAGATAAAGAAAGAGGAGAAAGAATCTGTCAGATATAGGGAGTGTGTAAAAGAATCAGATAATAAGCTAAAAAAACTTTACGCTCAAAAAGAAGAACTAGAAGAATTAATTAAACCTTACTTAGCTATAGAAAGTATAGAGGGAAAAAAGAATGGAAAATGATTTTATTTCTCTAATGATTGGTGTTTGTGGATTTATTGGATTTTATTATCTATTACATTCTTCAATTCCTCTTTGGAGGTTTGGGTTATTTTTCTCTTTTGGAATAATTATTGGAAGTGTAACCTTGTATATATTCAGGCACCTTAAGAGAAGAAGTTATCGTGGCAAAACCCCCAGGGCATAGTGGTAATCACCTCCCACGCTTGGTACCCGAGCATTTATCGCCCCTTCTTCAGGTTAGGGGGTGGCCTGATTTAAAGATGAAAACAAATCAAATAATAGGCTTAATAGGATTAATCGTATTAGTTTTCACTGTAACACTTTCAGGACAGATACAAAGAATTTTATGGGCAATCAGCGGGGTTTTTCTTTTAACCTATTCACTTATTAAAAAAGACTGGATTAATGCCAGCGTAAACTTCTGGATTACATCAGTTAACTTATATTATTTACTATGATAACCAAAGAGGAAATATTTAAAGGAAGAAATGAAACCGTCTGTCTGCTTAGATGGAGGGCTGATTTTAGTTTATTTTGTGAGGAAGTATTAAAATTAACTATGAAGCCCTTTCATAGAGAATGGTGTCATTTACTTCAAACCGAACAAAGACTAGACATTTTAGCACCGACTGGTTATGGAAAGAGCCAGATTTTTGGTATTGCTTATCCTATTTGGTTAGCTTACTTTAGACCGAAGTCAGAAAGTTTGATTATTTCAAAAGTCGTAAGAGGACAATCGCAAACGATAGTGGAAATAATAAAATTGACTATTTTAGAAAACGAATTGCTTAGAGAACTAATTCCCGAATCAAAGGAATTTGAGTTTAATAAGGAGAAAATGGTATATTCTAATGGTGCCAAGACATATTTATCTGCTTATTCTGTAGCAGTTAGAGGAAAACACGTTAATTATTTATTTGGTGACGAGATTTCTACTTACCCAGACAAGGCAGATGACTATGTAATCTGGTTTAGAGACTGTTTAAGTAGAGTAGAAAACAAAAAAGGACAAATTGCAGGAGTAACTACACCTATTGAACCAGGAGATTTGGGTACTATTTTGGGGAAAAATAAAGGTTGGGTTTTCAAAATATACCCTATTTTAGTGGATAAAGATGGAAATCCTGCCAAACCACCTTACGATAAAACTAAACATTTTCCAATATGGCCCGAAAAGCACTCTTTCGAAGATTTAATGAGAATTAGACAGGAGCAAGGAGAAGAAATCTTTGAGAGAAACTATATGTGTGATCCAAACGCAGTAGTCAGTAAAGCAATTTATAACGCTAAAGATATTACTTTTGGTTATGACGAGAAATTAGACTACACTCATAAGAATCAAGGAGGATTAGTATTTATTGGATGCGACTTTGCAATGTCGGATCATCAGGATGCAGATAAAGATGCTTTCGTAGTAATCGAGAAGGCAAATGACTTGATTTATATAAAACATATGGAGATTCATCATGGTTTACCCGTAGATGATAAAATAGAAAGAATTAAAGAATTAGCTAGATTACATCAACCATACCAAATACTTTGCGATAGTTCAAACGTAGGAAAACATATAGCCCAACAACTACTTAACAATGGATGGCCTACTCTTGAAGTTCCCTTTGGACCTAAAACTAGACGCGAGATGTTATCCACACTTAAAATCATAATTAGCGACAGAAAACTAGTTATTCCTTACAATCAAGAGAATTTTGAAACAATTAAACTAGCAGAAGAATTAACCATGCAATTAATCGGATTTAAAGAGGAAAAGTCACTAAAGACCAGATTACCTTTATTTGTAAGTACTTCAGCACATGACGATTTGGCTATGGCTTTAGCTTTAGGTATTTCGGGGGCAATGGAACAGAATACTGACATTGGAGGATTTGCTAGTGGCAATTACTGAGTCTATTGGCGTGTTTATGTGCGCAGTTTGTAATAAAATTCACTTCATTTCAAGACAATCTCACGATTTTGGAATGGAATAAATAGAAGCAGAGGGGCTTTGTAGTTATTCTCATAAAAAGAAAAAGGTAGTATTTATAAATAGCGAAACATTTAAATTAATACAAAATAAACAATATGAGGAGGCTAAAGTTATGATGGTTTTAGATAAAATAGAGAATGGAAAATGAAAAGAGGCAAGATATACGATCCGTTAAACAAGAAATTGACAAAGAATCCGACATCATTGAGAACGAACTCAAGCAACGGGAATATGTGGATAGTGGAAGAATCAGATACTTCAGTATGTTCACAGGAGTCGGAGGGTTCGATTTACCCCTTGAAAGATTTGGATTCAAATGTATTGGCTTCTCCGAAATTGATAAATGCTGCTCCGAACTTCTCAAGAGAAAATGGCCAAACGTCAAAAATTATGGAGACTGCACCAAAATCAACCCAAATGAATTACCAGACTTTGATATGCTCTGTGGAGGCTTTCCTTGCCAATCATTCTCTATTGCTGGAAAGAGGAGAGGTTTCCAAGATACCAGAGGCACAATGTTTTTTGAGATTGCAAGAATACTTGAAGTTAAAAGACCTAAACTTATTCTCCTTGAAAACGTCAAGGGCTTACTCAATCACGACAAAGGGGAAACTTTTAAAGTCATCCTTCAAACGCTGGAAGAATTGGGGTATAGAACTCAATGGATGGTTCTTAACAGCAAATTTTTCGGAGTCCCCCAGAACAGAGAGAGGGTGTTCATTATCGGAAGTCTTGGAACCGAATCCAGACCAGAAATATTACCTTTCAGAAAAATCGACAAAGAGAATATTAAGTTACAAGGACATGAAGAGGTTACAAATACAATTACCTCAAGAATCACCGCAGACTCAAACGGAACATATATTGAAAGTGGGGGGCAGACACAAGTGATACATCCTTGTATTACAGAGGTGATAGGAAGGCAAGGGAGTTCAAAAGAATATATAAAAAGTTTAGAGAAAATAAATAGTATTCAATTTGATGCGAGTGGAAAAGGATATAAATCGCAACAAGATAGAGTTTATATTCCTGACGGAGTTATGGGAACATTACCTAATTCAAATCCAATTAATAAATTGAATGTAGCTATTCCTGTTTTAACACCTGATAGATTAGAGAAAAGACAAAATGGAAGAAGATTCAAGGAGAATGGAGACGAATCATTTACTTTAACAAAAACAGATATTCAAACAGATATTCATGGAGTAATGACTTATGATACTAATGATTCTAAACCTGAAATTGGTCAAGGAAAAAGGGTTTATGGAGAGAATAGAGTAAGTCCTCCAATTAATCAAAATTGGCAACCGAGAATAAAATCAGAATTAATAGTCCATAATACTCAAACAAGAAGCCCTGATAGACCAAGTTTAAAAAAGAATCCAAGTGCAGGAGGTTCAGGACATATTATGAAAGTTGATGAAACTTATTGTTTGGATAGTGGAAATAATCAAGCTG
>Ga0210039_1002214_pt1 | contig 16497 bp, 16 predicted proteins | sample CryGeyCG2114_250_3_FD_185460 | JGI IMG/M metagenome (GOLD analysis project Ga0210039, IMG submission 185460) | Groundwater microbial communities from aquifer - Crystal Geyser CG17_big_fil_post_rev_8/21/14_2.50 (SPAdes) (version 2) | ecosystem: Environmental > Aquatic > Deep subsurface >...
GTCTGAAACCACCATATCAACAACACGGCCAGCCAGCGCATCTTCCAGCGCCTTCTGCCCTTGCGGCGAATCAAAGTCGCCCTGAATCAACGTGACGCCTTCAATCGGATCTAATGGCAGCAGGTCAATGCCGATGATCTTGCCTTCAGGCCCGATATGTTTGGTCAGTTCGATGCTCCATGAACCCGGCGCACAGCCCAGATCAACAATCACGGCATTCCTTTTAATCTGTAAAGCCTGCTGCTCGAGAATTTCAGTAAGTTTGAACACTGCGCGCGAACGTTTCCCCTCTTTCTGGGCCTGTTTGACGTGCGGGTCATTTATATGGCGCCGAAACCATGCTGAGGTTTTGCGATCTGCTTTGCTTTTAGAATTATACATGTAACCCCATCGTCTGTTCTTTTCTACTATCGCGCTAATTTATAGCAATACCGCTGCTTTGTCCTTTTGCATCTATCGCGCCAATAAAAGCGGTACCCATTGTGATGGGCAGGATGCCCGAATCCCCCAGGGGATACTCTCTTGAATATACTCAATCACCTGATGCAGTGAGCGCATGGATGCGCAAGAGCTGCCTGTGAAAATTACTCTTTCATTCGCCAGCCACGATGCCAGAGCATCCAGCAGGCCAGAATCGTAACCACTACCGAGCCCAATACGATACCCATTGAGGCGTAGGGATTGGTATCACCAACACCAAGAAAACCAAATCGAAATCCGTCAGTCAAATAAAAGAACGGGTTAATATAATTGACCTGCTGCCAGATGGCAGGCATCTGTTTGACTGAATAAAACACACCGGAGAGGAACGTCAGCGGCAAAATTACAAAGTTGGTGACCATGGCAATATTGTCGAAGTCCTTGGCCCACATGCCACTAATCAAGCCCAGACCACCCATAATGATGCTTCCGCTTACACCATAGAGCAGAATGACACCCGGGTGCAGCAGTGCGATATCAACGAATGGTGCGAGTACGCCGAGAAACACCACGGCCACAATCACAGCGCGCACGACTGCGGCTGCGAGGAAGGCAAATACCACTTCAACCGCCGAGAGCGGTGCCATCAGCAGGTAAATATGCATACCCATCACCTTACCCATAATCATCGAGCTGGATGTATTGGCAAATGCATTTTGCAACATGGCCATCATGGCCAGTCCCGGCACCAGGAATGTGAAATAATCGATATCCAGGCCGGGTACCAGTCGATCACCCATGGCATATCGGAATATCAGCAGATAAATGAGTGCGGTCATGGCAGGCGTCACCACGGTCTGCATTTTCACCTTAAGAAAACGGCGCACCTCGCGCTTGAACAATGTTTTGGTTCCCAGAAAATTGATCGGTTTCATGAGACGACTCCGCCTTTACCGGTCAGGCGCAGGAACACATCTTCCAGATCTTCCGAGCGTACACCGGCATCGATGGGAGGCCCGAAGCGAGCAACCGCAGCTTCGTAGGCCTGATGAAAGGTAGAGTTCCCATCTTCGAGCCGGCCAAGTTTGAGGCAAACACCTGTTTCGCTGGTTCTCGGATCGTACGCGGCAAGCGCAGATTTATCATCTTCGCTCAAAGCGATGGTTTTGGCGTAATTAAGCCACAAATGGGAAGAGGCAACATCCTGAATAAGCTGTTTCATCGGCTTGGCGGTGAGCAGGTTTCCTTTGTCTATAATAGCAACCTGATCACAAAGCTCTTCAGCTTCGTCCAGATAATGAGTGGTCAGCAGTATCGTAATACCTTTGCCGTTCAGCTCCCGCATAAATCCCCACAGGCGACGGCGCAACTCAACATCCACACCTGCGGTCGGTTCATCGAGGATAACCAGTTCAGGCCTGTGTACCAGCGCCTGAGCCACCAGCAGGCGGCGGCGCATACCGCCGGAGAGCTGGCGCGTGTTTTTGCTGCAATGTTCGGTTAGTTCGAGCCGTTCAAGCAACTCATCAATCCAGGCTTTGTCCGGTTTACAGCCGAACAGGCCGGAGGTGAAACGCAGCACCTCAATCGGAGTGAAAAACGGATCGAATGCGATCTCCTGCGGTACCACACCCATGCGGCGTTTACACCAGCCACGATCCGCGAACAGGTCGTGGCCGAACAGCGATACCTGACCGGAAGTCGGACGAACGGTATCGGCCAGCACATTGATCATGGTGCTTTTGCCGGCTCCGTTCGGCCCCAGCAGCGCGAAAAAACTGCCTTGAGGAACGGTTAAAGACACATCATTGAGTGCGGTTTTGCCGTTTTTATAGGTTTTACCCAGACCTTGTATTTCAAGAGCATGCATCAGCGCACCCTACGCTGTGGGCAACAAAATAAAAACGGGGCCCTCAGACCCCGTTTCAAATGGATGGTTGTGTCTGTATCAGTAGCCGGCATTGGAGCAGCCGGAGCCACTTTCTGCAGGCGTAAACGATTTGCCACAACCGCAAGTGGATCCCGCATTGGGATTGCGAATCACAAACGACTCGCCCTGAAGCGAAGATTGATAATCAATTTCCGAGCCGTTGAGCAGGTCAAGGCTGGACTGATCCACCAGCAATTTCACGCCATGCGCTTCAACCAGTGTATCATTGTCATTGATCTGGTCATCAAAGGTGAATCCGTACTGAAATCCCGAACAGCCACCACCGGAAACAAATACGCGCAGGTTCAGCGCTTCATTGCCATCGCGATCAAGCAATGTCTGGACTTTTGCCGCTGCAGCTTCGGTTAACATGACTGTCATAACAAACCTCTCATTAATACCTGAGGCGAATTATCGGGTATTGAGAAAATAAAATCAAACCCACTTGATATATTGTTTCTTGCCTGTGTCTCAAACGACGCAACAATGGCGACATGTTCTTCTCCCGCCTTTTCATCATCTCCTGCCTGTTGATTACTGCTTGCAGTAGTGAGCCTCAGGATATTCACGAAACCCGTTTTATCATGGGCACACTGGTTGAGTTCACTATCGCAGGTTCAGAAAAAGAGGCTGCTGAATCAGCGATTACTGCAGCGGCAGAAGAGATGCAACGCATTGAGCAGGCTTTCACCATCTATGGTGACCACCCTAACAGCGTTAAAGCGTTCAACAGTGCTGCAGTTGGTGTTGTGGTCACACTGCCTGAAGAAGTCTCTTCGCTGCTTAAACTCGCGCTGGAGATTAAACAGCAGAGTCAGGGCGCATTTGATCCTGCTCTGGGTAAACTGAACCTGCTCTGGGGCTTTTCCGGCACCGACATGCCCGTTTCTCCTCCGGATCAGACTGCCATCGATCCGGCCATACCACCCTCAATCTGTATTGAGCAGAGCGGTAACGGCTGGATACGCAAGGATAGACGTTGCATGCTGGACTTCGGAGCCATCGCCAAAGGGTATGCCATTGATCGCGGCATTGAGATACTGAAGCTACAGGGTATTCGCAGTGCCATTATCAATGCCGGTGGCGATATCCACCTGATCGGTCGCCACGGTGAGCGCCCGTGGCGCATTGGTATCCGCCACCCGCGTAACAAGGGAGAAGTGATCAACACACTGGAGCTTGAAGGTGATGTGGCTGTTGTGACTTCAGGTGATTACGAACGCTTTTATATGTTTCAGGGTAAGCGCTATCACCATATCATTGATCCGATCACCGGTTGGCCTGCATCTGGCAGCCAAAGTGCAACCGTCATGGCAGCCACCGCGGCAATGGCCGACGCCTGGAGTACAGCTCTGTTTGTTCGCGGCGCAAATGAAACAAACATAGATAAAGCCATGAACTTAAAATCACTACTTATTGATAGCAACGGTGAAACTCATGGATCACTTATTTCTAAATAGGACCTATCAAATCCGATCACCCAGGGTAAATAATCTATTTTGTGAACAGCGTGAAGTCGTAGGCAAATGACAGCGTCATAACCTTGGCTTTGAAGTTACCCTTGATTGCGCTCATATAGCCATATTGAGCCAGCAGACTGAAATCATCAAAGAGTTGATAACCCAAGCCTGCATTGGCCTGCCAGACCAGCCCGCTACCGACAGCCAGACCTCCGCCACCTGCAGCACCAACCAGCGCTTCAGCATCGACAAACAGTGGTGTGTTGAACAGCGGCATATGCAGACCTGCGCCCACGAGACCGGTCATATATGCACCGGCCTGTCCTTTGTAGGCAGCAATGCCCTGCCCCGTTAAATAGATGTTTTCATGGGGGAAATAGTCTATCTGAAGCCCCAGAAGATCGACATTCAGGTTAGCATGGTGAGAACGCCAGTTGGCAGCTGCTTTGTAATAACTCTGATGTGTTGCCCTGATACGGAAATAGGAGGTGTCAAAGCCGGCCAGATCAGACAAGGCGACGCTCTCATCCCGCACATCCGGGGTATAAAAATGGTAGCCGAGTTTGCCTGCCAGACTGATCGCCTTGAATGTGGTTTCAGGCACTCTCACGTAACCCGCCGAAACCTCGGCAAACAGATGATCACTCAAGCGCTGCTGCACGGAAGCAACAGCATCAACGATCAGCCCGCCTCCTGTTGCAACATCTCCACCGCCGGCCACGCCTGCCGATGAAGAGAGTTTCACCCATGTACTACCGTCGATAAGCTCGAAGCGGTAACCCATACCGAACAGAATCTGCATATAACCATTGCTTTTCCCGCCCATGGCACCTTCTGATTCGATCTTCAGAAAGACGTTGTCATCCAGATAATTATTCCACTCGATCCCCATCAGCTGGATTGACTTGTGCTGAGGCTGTCCACTATCAGCCAGAACGCCAGCCGGAATCTTGTAGGCACGAAAAACGGTCATAAACTCCTGCTCGGACGGGTGTCTGCCACCCAGAGTAGTGCCTTCCCACTCAGAAATTTCTTTCCGTCCGGAGCCAATCAGAGTGGAAAACGGGTATTCATAAGAGACATAAGGCTGCGTGCTATGAATTGTCCCATCAGGAAAATCGACATAGGAGACGCCTGCACCAAAATCGCCCAACATTGTATTTACCTTTGCGCCAAGGTGATAACGCAACATCAGGCCGCCACCGGAAAGTTGAAAACCGCCACGCCCGCCACCGGCGCCGACAAACAGACCCGCATTCATTTCAACGTGATCCAGCAGCTCTTTCCTGACTTCAGTTGCCGCCCCGAGTGTGATAAAACCGCCGCGCTGACCGACAAGCGCACCGTATGCTCCTGCCCCCAGGGATAACCAGTCGTTCACATCAAAGAGTAAGGTCGAGCCGAGAAAACCCATCTTCTCGCCAGCCGGTAGACTTACATTGTCGTAGGTGAAACGAAATTTTGCGGGTACGGAGTCAATCGATGCACCACTCTCTTCTGCAGCCGCGTGATAAGAAGCTGAAAGCAACAGGAGGATGATGCCAACACCAAAAATACTGGAGTGTTTGACTGTATGACAGGCTGCTGATCCGGGAAATAAACGCATGGCAGGTATCATGCACATTGAAGAACAACGCGTCCAGATGACTGGTTTAATTCACTGCAACGGGCAAGGCGTTTGCAGTATCGTATTTTTGCGCTATAAACAGTAGCCTTCGACCAAATTCAACTTCAGGGACTTTACCAAATACATGTATGAATTCAGTTATCTGTACGGAACTATGGCCTTTGCTCCATTCTGGTTCTATAGCTTCTGGGTCAGGCCTGACTTGCGTTCTACTATGCTGGTGCTGTCATCCCTGTTCGGTATTGGCGGAGTGCTGTCTGAATTCATATACTCACGTGACTGGTGGGAGCCGGTATTCTTTTCGGGCACCACAGGTGCTGGCATAGAAGATTTTCTGTTTGGTTTTTTCTTCTCAGGTTCTGTCGCTGTGTTCTACGAAATCGTTTTCAATAAAACATATGAAACCCGGGATGTTACCCCTCAGTTGCCCATTAGATTCAGATATATCGCCCTGTTCTTCTGCACGGTCTTTTTTGGCAGCGCATTGATTCTTGGCTTGCACTCGTTCAGCGCTACAGTTCTGGCTTTCGGGATCAGCATTGTTTATATCTTAACCCTGAGGAAAGACCTGCTTCCCAACGCCATTATCGGTGCACTTTTTTCCAGCTTTCTGGCGCTTCTGTTTTTCGGTATCCCGGAACTGTTAACAATGGGATGGGTTGAATCCACCTGGTCGCTTCATAATCTCTCCGGCAATTTTATTCTTCACATGCCGGCAGAGGATTTTATCTGGTTTCTGCTTGCCGGCGCATATATCGCTCCGCTGCATAAGTTCTGGAAGAACAACATATCGGTTGCTTATGTTGCGCCAAAAAAATCCAGGGTGCCTTGTCCTTCTAAGGTGGAGCTGGCTACTGAAAAAGCCAGTGACTAGAATAGAGTGAGGCCTGCAAGAATCAGCAACGAAACAAGTAACGGCCTGTTCCTTCTGGGCTGCTCTCTCAGTACAATCTTGGTGGCAATGAGAAAAATAACTGCCTGCCCGCAAACCAGATAGAGCGTCTCTTCCATGCCTGCTGGGAGTAAATCAAACCGCCCGATAATCCATGGCGTAATCCATGAAAAGACAAGCAAAAGACTTTCAAGACCGGTGGTTAAAAAGACGCGCATACTCCTTTTAAACCAGAGTTTGAGAGCCACCCAGCATGCCAACAGCGCCGTTGCCGCAAACATGTAGTTCAGCACCCATGGCTGTCCGGACATATTGATTTCAAATAGCAACGCGAAAACAATCAGGTAAATCAGCCCTTGTGACCAGGTGGCATGGTGGGGCTCTTTCCATGGATAAAGAAGCGCGACCAACGCCATAGTGACAGCCATAACAAAAACATTTGAACCTGAGGTTTCCAATGTCAAAACAGGCGGAAGCAGCAGTAGTGGAATCGCCCATGTTACAACTGGTACCGAAAGCCCCAGCAGATGGGTCATTTTGTAGTAAAAATTCGGCAACTGTGCTTTAGAAACACCTGAAGTCTCGCCGTTGTCTGACAGGGCAAAAGAGCATTCTGACCGCTCCAGCAGTGACAACGTTAAATAGGTGCCTGCAATCAAGCCAAGAAGCACCAGAGATTGAATCCACTCTGCGCTTCCCGCAAAGAGAGCCGTTGCAAATCCGTATAAAAAGATCAGCCCGTAAAATACTCCGACCACCCCTGAATGGGAAAGTCCAAGCTCAATCAGGCGATGATGAAAATGCGTTTTATCAGGAAGAAAAGGACTTTTCCCGCTCCTGACACGCTTTAGCATCACATAAATCGTATCCGAGAGAGGAAGCCCCAGCAGAATGCCCATGCTGATCGGCGATACGACTGCTCCCTCCCCCGATTTCAGCAGCATCAGACAAAGACTGGCCAGCACATAACCCAGAATAAGGCTGCCCGTGTCGCCCATGAATATGCGGGCAGGATGCGAATTGAAATAGAGAAATCCGATCATTGATCCAAACAATACGACAGCAATCATCAGGCTATCCAGATCTCCAATGCTTAACGCAAAGATGCCAAGAAAGAAGGCTACAATCAGCGTAATACCTGCGGCAAGACCATCGAGACCATCCGAGAGGTTAAGCGCATTGATAAACCCGACCATGCCGATAAGTGTGATCGGTATGGCCAACCAGCCGGTTTCAATGTCACCGGTACCAAAGAGATCACCAAGGTTTGCGACTGCAGCGCCACTTAAAACAAGAAAAACCCCGGTTCCGCTTATAATGCCCAGAAATTTAAGTTTGGGAGATATATCAAACATATCATCGGCAATACCCGTGAAACCGATAATGAACAGGCCGAGCAGAAAACCCTGTGTCGTATGGTTGATATCGAGCATGGTAAACGGGATCAACAGTAACGAAAAAAGGAATGCCAGACCGCCCATACGCGGTACTGCCCGAACATGGACCTTGCGTTCATTCGGATGATCCACCGCACCAAGCCGCTCAGCCAGACGCACAACCACAGGCATTGCCAGCATCGTCAGCAAAACGGAAGTTAAGAGTGGTAGCAGAATGGGAACTGATATTTCGTTTGTACCAAGCATTATATTTTAACACCTTCATTGAATTTACAGGCCGCATGCTGATCAAGCCATGAACAATGACAAATCCTTTGCCAGCTCTATCCCTTGCCTTTAAGTTCAGTCATCGAAGTATTTCAAATAATGCTAAACTCAAAAGAGATTCACACTCTATATTTATGAACTCAAGCTGTCGCCGGCTTGTCTACCTATGCTGTTTTAAATAAGCATGGGACATAAACCTTGCTACGCGCCCCTTCCCATGAAACCTGTCCAATCAAAGAAAAGGGTTCCACGCTACGATTTCAAGCGCCCGTGCTAAGGCGCCAGATGAAAAGGTACTTTGGCTGCTTTTAAATATCATGTCGCTATTAGCCCCAATGTTTCTGGAAGTGCCTCGGTAATGTGTCTCAAATATGAGTTATATTTGAGTTAACTGATGATGGTGGCATACCCTCTTATATCATCAGATAATTCATTTTTCGCAACCTGTATTTATTCGATTTTGTCGAAAGTTTTATACAACCCGGTAAGACGTCATAGCCATCTCGGTCGTGTTACTCTGAACTGATGACCCGTTTCATATTATAGCCAGAACATGAAGACTCATCTCCGTTCTAACTCCATCAAGGGTTTTGATCAGGAAATGCGAATGTCGCATCCATAACTTAGGACCAACTCAACCCGTGCATCACTTGCCACGCATACTCCTATCAGGGAGAGTTAAGCGATGAACAATCACCCTGCCCTGATCCGGGCTATGGACAAAACCCGGCTGATCGGTTGCGGCAACGTGCTCTGGCAGCTGCCGGCTGATATGGCTTGGTTCAGAAAAAAACACCATGGGTAAACCGAACAGGATGGGGCAAAAAACATACGAATCAATTGCTCGGCCACGAGCTTGCCTCAGAGATGCCGGCAGAAGCAACAGTAGAAGAGACCATGGTCATGGGTGGTGGTATTGAAGCCGGAGATCTGCTGTTGCCGCATGCAGACCAGCTCTACATCACCGAAATCAACGCCGCATTTGATCGCAGCTTGTGACACACTGTTTTATTCGAGTCGCATAAAGCAGCGTAATGCTGACAGGTACACTTGCACCCATTCTGGAACGTGGAAATACACAAAGAGTGGAACAAATGCCTTTGAAAGAACGTTGACCAACCCAAGCCAGATGCAGTTAATCCATTATGAACAAAGCAGGAAATAATTCATGACTATGCTGTTATCGACTTTGCCGGAAAGCATTGAATTCAAACTACTGCTCGAACTAACACATCCGACACCTTCGTTGGCACTGTCCGATATCATAGCCAAAGTTCAGATGCCACAGTTCAACCACGAAAAACTTCTGAAGATGGTGAAATGGCACAGGGTTACACCTCAGGTCTACCAGCAGCTTGCACCGATACAAGATGATCTTCCTGTTGATTTTTTTCAATCCCTGCAGCGCATAAATACGCGTTGCAGAATGGAGTCATTAAAGTTGTCAACATGGTTGGCTAAAATCACCCTGCTGTTCAGGGAAGAGAACATTGATTTCATCTCTCTGAAAGGCATTGGATTGTCCAGGCAACTCTACGCTGAATCCAGTTACCGACAGTGCCGTGACATCGATCTGTTAATTGAAGCAAGAGATATTGATGTTGCAGAAGAAGTTTTAACAGGTGTGGGCTTTGAAAGAACGTATCCCCCCATAGATGTGACACCTAAGCAGCTCGCTTTCCTCAACAGGCACAAAAAAGACCGGGAATATCTGAACCCCAAAGACGGTACTATTGTGGAAGTGCACTGGCGTCTTACTGAAGTGGATCACCCATTCAACCCTTCTTTGAATAATCTCTTGGCAACAGGGGATTCATTTGCAGTGCACGGAAATGAACTAAACACAGTTTCTGGTAATGACCTGTGGCTATACCAGAGTTTGCATGGCTCTTACTCAGGCTGGTACCGGCTACGCTGGATTTGCGATATTGCTCAATTGCTATGCCACCACAAGCCTGATTGGAACTCACTATTAGATCGCGCCGAGCAATACGGCTGTCGAAACAGTCTGCTGGAAGCCATTGGAATGGCATGTACACTATACAAACTACCTGTACCTGAGCAGATAGATCAACTACTCAGGAAAAACAGGCCCGTATGGAATAACATCAAAATATGCAACGACTTTCTGGTTCACATGAAACTTATGCGTGGAGTACCTGACATTGCCCGTATTCACTTTTGGGCCCCTGAAAAAAGTTTCATCAAATTTCTGTTTACACATGGCTCGATTACTCCAACAGATTTTGGTCGGTTCCGGTTTCCGGACACCCTGTTTTTCCTCTATTACGTTGTTCGGCCATTTTCCTTTGTATATCGTCAGCTTAACACCAAAAAAGTGAGCTAAAATGCCCCTCCATACATTCTACTACCACGCTTTCGGACTAAATATTCACAGCGAATTAGAGATCCCTCCTTTAATGGAGAGCAAATGCACATCAATACCTGATGTCACGATCAAGCGTGGTGAAGTGTCAATAACCGGACTGGATAAGCCAAAAAAATCAACGCCTTTCTTCCAGACATGTAAAGATCAGTTATGGCTGAATGTGCCCGATATTGCCCGTTTCCTTGTCAGGGACGGCAATAGTATTGTCGTCGAGGCCTACCCTGGTAGTGATGAGCAGAGCATCCGGCTCTATCTGCTCGGCTCCTGCATTGGAACCATCCTGCACCAGCGCAAAACGCTTGTGATGCACGGCAATGCGGTACGTTTCGGGGATCAATGCGTAATTTTCGCCGGCCACTCCGGGGCTGGCAAATCAACTTTGGCAGCTGCCTTTCACAAGCGCGGGCACGAGATCCTGGCAGATGACGTCTGCGCCATCGACGCCGAAGGCCGTGTGGCACCGGGTCTGCCGCAACTGAAGCTGTGGCAGGATGCCGCCCGTAAACTGGAGATCGACACCGGGGAGTTGGAGCGCATCCGACTGCAGGTTGAAAAGTATACCTTTCCGCTAAGCGAATCGGTCAGCGAACACCTGCCGGTAGCGGCGATCTACATCCTATCCAGTCACAACCGCGACGAATTCGAGATTCAGCAGATCAAGGGCATGCAGAAATTCAATCCGCTGAAGAACAACACCTATCGCATGGGCATCCTTGAGGGCCTGGGCCTGAAAACCGAGCATCTCGGCCTGTGCAGCAAACTGGCCGGCCGGATCGATCTGGCCCGTATTATCCGTCCCAATGATGGATTCAAACTGCAGCAATTGCTCGAGCTGATAGAAGCTGATCTGCAGGAAAAGGGGATTGTCGCCGCATGAGTGAAGGTATCTTCTGGCTCGCCTCCTATCCAAAATCGGGCAACACCTGGACCCGTGCATTTATTGCCAACCTCCGCCACGAGGAACCGAATGAGGAGGTCGACATCAATACCCTGCATACCGGCGCCATCGCCAGTTGCCGTGGTTGGATTGACGAGGTACTGGGCTTCGATTCAGCAGACCTGAGCCATGACGAGATCGACCTCTTACGCCCTGCTATTTATCGCTGGCATGCCCGCGAAGCCAACGATGGTGGTTATCACAAGGTGCATGATGCCTACACATACCTGCCCAACGGCGAGGCGCTGATTCCGGCCGAAGCCACGGCCGGCGCGCTCTATATCATGCGCAATCCGCTCGATGTGGCGATCTCCTTTGCCCACCACAGCAACTGCAGCATTGACCAGTCAATCGAGAATATGGGCACGCCCGATTTTACCTTTTGCGGCAATACCCGCCGCATGACCAACCAGCTGCGCCAGAAGCTGCTCTCCTGGTCCGCACATGTGGAGAGCTGGGCCGATGCCAGCGAGATCAACAGGCTGGTGGTGCGCTACGAGGATATGCGCAACGATTCGCTGGCCACATTTACCCGCATGTGCAGCTTTCTTGGTTTGCCGGACGATGAGTACTCCGTACAGATTGCGCTCGACAATTGCGCCTTCGACAAGCTGCAACAACAGGAGAAGGAGAAAGGATTTTCCGAGAAGGCGCCGCACCACGAAAGCTTTTTTCGTAAGGGCAAGGTCGGAGACTGGCAGGAGACCCTGACCCCTGAACAGATCGATCGTATCGTTAATGATCACCACACCGTCATGAAGCGCTTCGGCTATCTCGATGGCTCCGGCAATCCGGTTACAGCGTTACCCCTGGATCGGGTGAGCTGATGGATTGGAAAGCCGTTTCCCAGCTCTGTACCTCCTGCGGCATGTGCTGTGACGGCACGCTGTTTTCGCATGCAACCATCATGAATGAAGCGGATCTTGCTCTGGGTGATTCACTCGGAATGACTACCCTGCAAAAAAATGAGAGGGATGCCTTTGCCCTTCCCTGCCCTCATTTCACTGAGCAGTGTACCATTTACGACCAAGCCCGCCCCCATACCTGCAGTGCCTTCTTTTGCCAGCCGATTCGCGATATCAGGAAGGGCAAGTGCGAACTGGCAGATGCACAGCATCTAATTACCACGGCAGTGAAATTCAGAACGCAGTTTGCTCTGGCCAGTCGGGCCTATCCCGAGTTTGCCGGGCAATCGGTATTCGAGGTTTGCCAACAGCTGAATCTGCAAAAGCAACCGCCGGAGCAGCATGTTGCTATGCGAAAGAAATATGCGCCACTCTATCTGATCGGTGCCAGGCTATTCCCCTTGCTGAATGCAATAAACCCACAGAGAAGAACAAAAAAAGCGGTGAAAGCCCTGCCCCCGGACGGACTATCCGTATGAAATCAACGCCCGAACAGTTATCGGAACTATGCCTGGCCTGCGGTATGTGCTGCGATGGCACGTTGTTCGGCAAGGCCCACATCAAGGATGCGGATGAATTTGATCGACTGAAAGCCCTTGGCATGAGCACATTTTATGAGGACGCGAACGCATCCTTCACACAGCCCTGCCCCCAGTACAACGGCTCCTGCAAGATGTACCGGACAGCACCGTCTGTTTGCAGCAACTACTACTGCCTGCCACTGCGCAAACTGAAACGGGGAGCCGCCTCACTCGCCGAGACGGAGAAGACAATCAGACAGGCCGGTTCACTAAAGCGACAATTCCTCGACACCTGCCCGAAAACCCCGGAATTTTCCGGCAAGTCGATTTTCGAGATTAAACAGTACCTCAATATGAAAGAGCGTCCGCTTCCAGAGCAGATCCAAATGCGAAAAGAGCATGCCCAACTCTACCCTCTCGGCCTCAAGCTGCAGCTGCTGCTGATCGGCGATGAGGGCAAAAAAAAGGAGATGGCAAACAAATGAGTACGATTTTTGCCTGCCTGAGTTCTGATCTCCCGGTCGCCGAATCGACGATCACCGCCATGCTGGCCAGCTCGGACTACTGGCAGCCTGATGCCATAAGCATTGCAGCCAATGCTGACAATCACTGCCGCATGGCTCGCGCGGCCCTCTTCAACACAGCAGCCTCGAAGCTGGAGGCCGTGCACAGGGATGAGGCAGGCAATCTTATCAGCGCCAATGCCCGGCTGGATAATCGCACCGAGCTGGCGATGACACTGGCTATTAGCAAAGACACGCTGGCAAGAATGGCCGATGGCGAGCTGATTCTTGCTGCCTACAGGCAATGGGGCGAGGCATGTCCGGAGCAGTTGCTCGGCGATTTCGCATTTGTCATCTTCGATGCGGCGCATCACGCGCTTTTCTGTGCCCGCGACCATTTCGGTATAAAGGCACTGTTTTATGGCAAAACCAGACACGGCATCATGGTCAGCAACGAACACAATGCCTTTTTCACATCAGGAGCAGTGGAAAAACAGATCCGGGAAGCGTGGCTGGTCAATCAGCTATGGGGGTTAGGGGGGAGTGGTGCCTTTGAATCGCCCTGCCCTGGTATCGATGCACTGCCGCCGGCGCATAGCATGAGCGTGGCACAAAACGGCAACATCAGCATTCGGCGCTACTGGAACCTGGAAGATAAAAGTGACTGGGCTGATATGAATGATGAGGCGCTGCTTGATGAACTGAAACAGCGTTTCGAGCAAGCGGTCGTATCACGACTGGATAGTGAATACCCGCTGGCTTCCCAATTGAGCGAAGGCATCGACTCCAATGGCATCACGGGCTATGCCGCCAGAGCATTGGGCGAAAAGCCGCTCTATACGCTCTCCTACGGCTGCATTGAGATGAACGATGATAACCGCCACATCTGGGAGGCGACCTACCGCGATATTTTCGAGATGCACGCCATGCATGCGAATATCCGGCCGATCTGGCGCAAACAGGCAGCAACCAACCGGCAAGCTAAGCAGGATCAGAAAACCTTTAATCGCCATATCGGAGCAATGATCCCCGTGCGCGACGGTGCCCATCTAAGTTACAGCCGTCTGGCCGGCGAACTGGGGATTCGTACCATGCTATCGGGCTGGGGCGGCGACCACTGCGCTTCGACCTATGGAGACTTCTACGAAAGTGAACTGCTCAACCGCGGTCATTTACTGGCTACCCAACGCCTGCTACTCGCCAAACGTCAGCGCGACCGTAGCTCTCCACCAGCAAGGGCCTGGGCGAACCTGTTGCTCAAACACCTGCTCCCCCCGCTCTACCGCAGCATAACTCGAAATCGCGAAGGGCTGGCGAAGAAGCAACTTGAATTCGCCCGCTCGCATCCGCTCAAGCCGGTCTATATCAAGCGTTATAAACTGCTGCAGAAGCTGCGCCACTTTCACGACAGCTATGATCGTTACTCGGTCAAGGCGCACCATCGCCGCGAGCTGTTCGATGTTGGTGTGGAGCGGCGCTTGGTGGAATCGGAGCTATGCGCCCGCATGTTTCGCATCGAATTTCGCTATCCGATGCTGGATGTGCGGCTTGTGGAGCTGGCCTACAATATGCCCTCGCATCTGAAGATATACAGGGGCATCGAGCGTTATATGTTCAGAAAGATTCTGGACGGAGTAACTACAGAGCGCATCCAGTGGCGGGTCAAAGCGGATGTACAGCATCCGGGCGGCGATCAGCAGCATAGCGATCCAAACCGAAAGCCTGAGCTGAATATCGATGATCTGATGAGCAGCGAACTTGTGCGGAGCTACTTCGATGAGGAGAGGCTGCGCCAGCTTGCAGGCAATCATCCTTCCCGGCGCATGCTAAAAGGGATCGATCTGCTGCTGGAGATTGAAGGTCAGACCCGGGGCAATGAGACCCGAATCGTGGTCTCTCCCTAAGGCTTATCGATGTCTGGCAGGGCCGAACGCGTCTTCGACTTAAAGTCTGAAACAAATCTTGTGGCGTATTGTCCAGATGTATTAGCAATCTGCGATTAAATGCCACATCGGGAAACACCTGCGGAACTGGTTGTGATGGCAGCTAACGTGGACGATGGGTCAAGCTAAACAGAGCACGCTGAGACCTCTATAGTCACACATCAGAAAACTATTGAGGGATTGTTCGGCGTTGGGATGGGAAAGCCTATGACGGGTCATACGATTTGCGGCCTGCGGCTGAAAACGAACTGTGACTCTCAGTTACTGCTTTAAAGAATTTGCCATTCGTGCCGGCCGCCCCCACTGGCGCTTCTTACTACCTGTTCCATCTGTCGTCGCGCTGATGCTCTTTAGGGCCATGGTTCACACTGTCCGTAGCGGCCAGCGTGTAGGAACTATCTATTATAAACTATCTCGGTGACCCGCTCCGAGTAGTCAAGAATTAGTCGGTTCTATGTTAGTAAAACTTGCAGTTGTTGGTCTTGAGTAATGTAAAGGTTCATTGCTATGCCATGTGAAGAGCTTTTAGCGTGTTTGTAACACATAGCCTGCCCTCTTCAGTAGCATATAAGTTGTCGGGTCTGGTAATCACACTAGAGGTGTTGCGAGTCCAACTGCGGCATCAGCCCCCGCAACAACTGCACTTTGGGTTTGCCTACGGGAGCATCAATTGAAAAGCTGCTAATACGCTGGCCTTATGGTGCAACGACAGAATATAAAGAGCTCCCTGCAAACCACCGCTACATCATTTATGATTAGATGTGATTGTATGAATCAATTCTGAGGTAGCAGGCACGACAGCCTAGGAGGGGCCATAGCTATTGAACACCGCTTTACCTGAGGCGCTGGTGTGGTTTTCGGTTGCAGTTTTCCAAAGCTTTCCTTCCGTACCCGATGAATTCAACTGAATGAGCATGGGGCGCTCCCATTGCGAGCGTTTAGACTCGTTCACTCCACTATTCTCACCGGAATAATTTGTCGCCATTGCACGCCTCCATAGTGAACCACTGTATAGAACAGAGGGACTATAGTAGATGATAAATCAGGGTAGTCAATAACCAGTCGTTTCGATGCACACAAAGCGAGGGACTTCATCAATGCCGATGGCTACAGGAGAGTATATGCATGGCTGCCAGTGAGCCCTTTGCGGATCAATATTCTGACTATTACCCGGATTCCGGCTGGGTTTAACAACCAGTGCGTACAACTTTTCCGTAAGTTGAAAAAAGGTCACCATCCAGTGCCGGGGCATCCATGATCAGTTGTTGCTTCTCCACATCCCACTGCAGATTACCTTCCAGCAGAC
>Ga0210039_1002223_pt1 | contig 16408 bp, 13 predicted proteins | sample CryGeyCG2114_250_3_FD_185460 | JGI IMG/M metagenome (GOLD analysis project Ga0210039, IMG submission 185460) | Groundwater microbial communities from aquifer - Crystal Geyser CG17_big_fil_post_rev_8/21/14_2.50 (SPAdes) (version 2) | ecosystem: Environmental > Aquatic > Deep subsurface >...
TAATAAAATTTAGTATTAAATAACACACATAATATATTTTTATTTATTTAACTTTTTCCCCTTTTTAATATATTTAATTATTTTTTAAAAAATAAATTTCATAAATAATTATTATAAATAATTAAAATTATAAGTGTTTTATTATAATTAAAAAATTGAAATATTAAAATAAATAAATAAATATTTATTTTAATATAAAAAATTATTTAAAATGTAAAAATTTAAAATAAATATTAAATATTTAAAAAATTTAAAAAATAAAAAAGTTCATAGAATTTTTTTCTATTTATATTAAAGAATATATTTTAAGTTAAATTAATATTAATATAAAAATATTAATATAAATATTTATATTATATATATATATATTTATATAGTTATATAATATTAAAAAGTAAAATATTATATATATATATATATATATTAATTATATATTATTTATAAAAAATAATATTTTCTTTTATTTTATTAAAATTTTAAACCATTACTTTTATTTTTTTTAATAAAAAAAATAAAAATGAATTGCCTGACTAAAGGATTATCTTGATAGGGTAAAATAAATAATTTTAATAATTATATTCATTATTAATTTATTTGATTTATTATTAAAATTTATTATATTTAATAGAATTAAACTATCTCCAAAAGAATCAAAATCTTTTATGCTCCATACACCAAAATATATTTATTATTTAATTAATATAAATTTTAAAAAGATAAGCTAACTAAGCTTTTAGGTTCATACCCTATCTATAAAGGTTTTAATCCTTTTCTTTTTAATTTTAAAAAATTCTTATAAAATATTATTTATATTAACTTTATTTATAAGTACCATAATTAGAGTTTGCTCATCTTCTTGATTTAGAATTTGAATAGGTTTAGAAATTAATTTATTATCTTTTATCCCCTTAACTATAAAATTAAATAATTTATTTTCGTCAGAAGCCTCTTTAAAGTATTTCTTAACGCAAGCCCTTGCTTCTAGAATTTTATTATTTTCAATTATTCTATTTTCTTTTATTATCGAATGAAAATTTTTATTAAATTTTAATTCTAAAATTAATATTATCTTAGCCTCTTCTTTAATAATAAAAATAGGGATAGCCCCCTTTCATTTTTGATTTCCAATTGTAATAGAAGGGTTAAATTGAATTAATAATATAATTTTAATGACTTGGCAAAAAGTTGCCCCAATTATTATTTTATCTTTTTGTTTAAATAACATGTTTTTTTATATTACAATTATAATATCTGTTATTTTTGGCGCTTTAGGGGGGTTAAATCAAACTTCTTTACGTAAATTAATAGCATACTCATCAATTAATCATTTAGGATGAATAGTAGCTAGAATTTTAAATAATCAAAATATTTTAAAAATTTATTTTATATTTTATTGTTTTTTATCAATTACAGTAATTTTTATATTTTATAGATTAAAAATTTTTAATTTAAATCAAATTTTTTCATCATTTAATTTTCAATTTTTAATAAAAACTATTATTTTTATCCCCCTTCTTTCTTTAGGCGGATTGCCCCCATTTTTGGGATTTTTCCCAAAATGATTAGTAATTGACTTGATAATAAATTTAAATTTTATTTTTTTATTAATTTTAATAGTTAATTTTACTTTAATTACACTTTATTTTTATATTCGAATTTCATATTCTTCATTTTTACTTAATCATAATGAAATAAATTGAAATTTTAACTATTACTTTAGAATAAAAAAAAAAATAATTTTTTCATTCTTAAGTTTTATTTCTATTTTTGGTTTATTATTTGTAAATATAATATTTCCATTAATTTAGTAAATAAAACTTTAAGTTAATTAAACTAATAGCCTTCAAAGTTATAAATAAAAGAATTTCTTTTAAGTTTTAAAAAACTTCAATAAAAAATTATTCCTTTAGAATTGCAGTCTAATATCATAAATAATATGACTATAAAGTTTATTTTATATTATTTATTAATTAATCGTCAATATAAAATTAATTTAAATTTAAATTAATAAACAACAAAAAGTTAAAAAATAAGAACAATGATTAAAAAGAAAATTTTTTCTTATATATAGATTTACAATCTATTACTTTTATCAGCCATTTAATCACAGATAATTATAATTGCAACAATGATTATTTTCTACAAACCATAAAGATATTGGTTCATTATACTTTATTTTTGGAGCTTGATCCGGGATAATTGGAACATCCTTAAGCATACTAATTCGAGCTGAATTAGGCCGCCCTGGAACATTTATTGGAGATGACCAAATTTATAATGTTATTGTTACTGCGCATGCTTTTATTATAATTTTTTTCATAGTTATACCTATTTTAATTGGAGGATTTGGAAATTGACTGGTTCCTTTAATATTAGGGGCCCCAGATATGGCCTTTCCTCGAATAAACAATATAAGTTTTTGACTACTTCCCCCCTCTCTTACCCTTCTTCTTTCTAGTTCAATCGTAGAAAATGGGGCAGGGACAGGGTGGACAGTTTACCCCCCTTTATCTGCAGCTATTGCACATAGAGGGGCTTCAGTTGATTTAGCAATTTTCTCTCTTCATTTAGCAGGGGTATCTTCAATTTTAGGGTCAGTAAATTTTATTACAACAGTAATTAATATACGGGCAAATGGGATTACATTAGATCGAATACCTCTTTTTGTTTGATCTGTTGTAATTACAACAGTATTACTTTTATTATCATTACCTGTTTTAGCAGGAGCTATTACAATACTATTAACAGATCGTAATTTAAATACCTCATTTTTTGACCCAGCAGGAGGGGGAGACCCTATTTTATACCAACACTTATTTTGATTTTTTGGACATCCGGAAGTTTATATTTTAATTTTACCAGGATTTGGGATGATCTCTCATATTATTAGCCAAGAAAGAGGGAAAAAGGAAACTTTTGGTACTCTTGGGATAATTTACGCAATACTTGCTATTGGACTATTAGGATTTATTGTATGAGCTCATCACATATTCACAGTCGGTATAGATGTAGACACCCGAGCTTACTTTACTTCAGCAACAATAATTATTGCAGTTCCCACAGGAATTAAAATTTTTAGTTGAATAGCGACTCTACATGGAACACAAATCAATTACTCCCCATCTATTTTGTGGGCTTTAGGATTTGTATTTTTATTTACAGTAGGGGGAATTACGGGAGTAATTTTAGCTAATTCTTCAATTGATGTAATTTTACATGATACATATTATGTTGTCGCCCATTTCCACTACGTACTATCAATAGGAGCCGTATTTGCCATTATAGCCGGATTTGTTCACTGATACCCACTTTTAACAGGATTGACCTTAAATGAAGCTTGACTAAAATCTCAATTTGCAATTATATTTTTTGGAGTAAATTTAACATTTTTCCCACAACATTTTTTAGGGTTAGCCGGAATACCCCGACGTTACTCAGACTATCCTGACGCTTATACCTCTTGAAATATTATTTCAACTATTGGATCTACAATTTCAATAATTGGGACTTTATTTTTTATTTTTATTATTTGAGAAAGTTTTTCAACCCACCGAAATCAAATTTATCCACTACAATTTACTTCTTCTATTGAATGATACCAAAATCTCCCGCCAATGGAACATTCTTATAATGAATTACCTCTTTTAACAAATTAATATTTAAAAACTTAATTAAATTAAATTATCTAATATGGCAGAATAGTGCAATGAATTTAAGCTTCATATATAAAGGTTTTTACTTTTATTAGAAACTAATTATAATTAAAATGGCAACATGATCAAATTTAGGAATACAAGACAGAAACTCTCCAATTATAGAACAATTAAATTTTTTTCACGACCACTCTTTATTAATTCTAATTTTAGTAACAACTTTAGTTGGTTACTTAATGGGAGCTTTATTTTTTAATAAATTAAATAATCGGTATTTACTTCATGGACAAACTATTGAAGTAATCTGAACTATTTTACCAGCAATTATTTTATTATTTATTGCTTTTCCTTCATTACGAATTTTATACCTATTAGATGAAGTTAATAACCCTACTATCTCTTTAAAATCCATCGGTCATCAATGATATTGAAGTTATGAATATTCCGACTTTTCAGGAATTGAATTTGACTCTTATATAATCCCACAAAATGAAATAAATTTAGATACTTTTCGATTACTAGACGTCGATAATCGAATTATTTTACCAATTAATAACCAAATTCGAATTTTAATTACAGCTACTGATGTTCTTCATTCATGAACGGTCCCATCTCTAGGGGTAAAAGTAGACGCAAACCCAGGACGATTAAATCAAACCAATTTTTTTATTAATCGACCAGGTCTTTACTTTGGGCAATGTTCAGAAATTTGTGGAGCAAATCATAGATTTATACCAATTGTGATTGAAAGCATCCCCACTAACCATTTTATTAAATGAATTTCTAATATAATTTAAAAAAATAAAAATACAACATTAGATGACTGAAAAGCAAGTAATGGTCTCTTAAACCAAAATATAGTAAATTAGTAATTACTTCTAATGAAAAATTAAAAATATCTATTGATTATAAAAAATTAGTTAAACCCCAATAACATTAGTATGTCAAACTAAAATTATCTGTTTTATATGATATTTTTTGATTCCGCAAATATCTCCAATATCATGATTAATTTTATTTTTCATATTTACTATATTATTTTTATTTTTTAATATTTTAAATTATTTTAATTTTATGCCAATAGTTAAGACTTTAGAAGCTAAAAATAAAATAAGAAATAATAATATCTCACTATCTTGAAAATGATAATAAATTTATTTTCTATTTTTGACCCATCAACTAATATCTTTAATTTATCTTTAAATTGATTAAGCTCATTTTTAGGAATTTTATTTTTTCCAATAATATTTTGATTTTTACCTTCACGATTTAATATTTTTTGAAATAAGATTTTTATTACACTACATAAAGAATTTAAAACCTTATTAGGGACCCATAGTTATAGAGGCACAACTTTTATGTTTATTTCTCTATTTACTTTTATTTTATTTAATAATTTTTTAGGATTATTCCCATACATTTTTACAAGTACTAGTCATTTAACACTAACTTTATCATTAGCCCTACCTTTATGATTAAGTTTTATATTCTTTGGATGAGTTAACAACACTAATCACATGTTTGCTCACTTAGTACCACAAGGAACCCCGCCAGTACTTATACCTTTCATAGTATTAATTGAAACTATCAGAAATATTATTCGACCCGGCACTTTGGCCGTCCGATTATCTGCTAATATAATTGCTGGTCACTTACTATTAACTTTATTAGGAAATACTGGTAACTCACTTTCTATAATAATAATTTCAGTATTAATTATTGCTCAACTTCTTCTTTTAACCTTAGAAACAGCCGTTGCAATTATTCAATCATATGTTTTTACGATCTTAAGAACACTTTACTCAAGAGAAATTATTTAATAAAAATAAAATTTAAAAAATAAAATGATAGCACATGCAAATCATCCATTTCATTTAGTAAACTATAGTCCATGACCTTTAACCGGATCAATCGGGGCTTTAACTTTAACAGCAGGATTAACCAAATGATTCCATCAATATGATATAAATTTATTTATTTTAGGAAATATTATTACAATTCTTACTATAATTCAATGATGACGAGATATTTCACGAGAAGGAACTTTTCAAGGATTACATACTCTTCCAGTTACCCTAGGGTTACGATGAGGCATAATCCTATTCATTGTTTCTGAAGTATTTTTTTTTATTAGATTTTTTTGAGCTTTTTTCCATAGAAGTCTTTCACCAACTATTGAATTAGGAAAAATTTGACCTCCTATAGGAATTTATGCCTTTAATCCATTTCAAGTACCTCTTCTAAATACAGCAATTCTTCTATCTTCAGGGGTTACTGTTACATGAGCACACCATAGTTTAATAGAAGGTAATCACTCTCAAACTACTCAAGGACTTTTTTTCACAGTACTTTTAGGAATTTACTTCTCAGCTCTTCAAGCCTATGAATATATTGAAGCGCCATTCACTATTGCAGACGCTGTTTATGGCTCTACATTTTTTATAGCAACAGGCTTTCATGGACTTCATGTATTAATTGGAACAACCTTTTTAACTGTATGTTTAATTCGTCATCTTCAAAACCATTTTTCTAAATCTCACCACTTTGGATTTGAAGCAGCTGCCTGATACTGACACTTTGTAGATGTTGTTTGATTATTTTTATATGTCTCTATTTATTGATGAGGGGGATAAAAATTTTATAAAAAATTTTTAAAATAAATTTATATAGTATATAAAGTATATGTAACTTCCAATTACAAGGTTTAAAAATTTTAATATAAATAATTTTAAATTTATTAACTATATCAATAATTATCTTAATTATTTCTTTTATTGTAATAATATTATCCACCATTCTTAGAAAAAAAAAAATTAGAGATCGAGAAAAATTATCCCCATTTGAGTGCGGATTTAACCCAATAAACTCTTCACGACTTCCTTTTTCAATCCGATTTTTTTTAATTGCTATTATTTTTTTAATTTTTGATGTAGAAATTGCTTTAATTCTTCCGATAATTTTAACATTAAAAATATCAAATTTGGTAATCTGAACTTACACAAGATTTATTTTTATTTTAATTTTAATTTTAGGCCTTTTCCATGAATGAAGCCAGGGGTCGTTAAATTGAACTTTTTAAAAAATATAAAGGTAGTAGTTAAATATAACATTTGATTTGCATTCAAAAAGTATTGATTTACTCAATCTTCCTTAATTAAATTTTTATAAAAATTTATATGTCGCCCTTTCTTATTTTTAATTAAAATAAGACACAAATAAGAAGCAAAATTTGCAATTAGTTTCGGCCTAATCATTGATACCGTTATGTATCCTTATTTTTTAATTGAAACCAAAAAGAGGTATATCACTGTTAATGATAAAATTGAATTTTTTTACTCCAATTAAAGAAATATGTTGTTCAAGAAAAAGCTGCTAACTTTATTTTTTAATGGTTTAATTCCATTTATATTTCTATTACATAATTTTATATAGTTTAAATAAAACATTATATTTTCATTATAAAAATAAAGATATTTCTTTTATAAAATTAAATAAAAATTATTTTATAATAATTTTTTATAAATTTTAATATTATTTTTTATAGTTTAATTTTTTATTTACTAAATAATATTATTTTAATTTAACTATAAACCCGTAGTTAATAAAATTTTTTTAATCTTTTTTTGTTATTAGTTTATTTCATTTAATCTTTTTTATATATAGCACACGCACACATATAAAAAATATAGGAAAAAAATTAAAAAACAAAAAAATAAAAATATATTTTTATTGCATTAAATTAAATACTATAATAATATAATATATATATATATATATATTATATATATTATACAATATAATATATATATATATATATTTAAAAAAATATTTAAGAATTAAACTAATTTCCCTAGCTGCTTCAAAACTATGCTCTAAACTATAAGCTACTTAAATGTAACAAACATAAACTTATTTAAATTATTAATATTACTATAATTAAAAAAACTATTCAAAAAACAAATAATGTTAAATGAACCTTTAAATTATTAAATTGAATAAGTTGAATAATAAAAGACAATTTTATAAAAATTTTAAAAATTTGTTGAATCCCAAAAAATTCAAATCACCCTTGATCTAAATTTTTATACAACTTAAAACTAAATAAAATGGGGTAATAAACCGCCCCGATAGTAGATAAAGTAGGTATAAACCATATAGATCTAGAAAAAAATGTAAATAAATAATAATTTAAAGATTTATTAAAAGAAAAAAAATTAATATTAGCTAGAATAAACCCAACAGTTCCTCCAATAATACAAACTAATAAAGTAAGCATTTTTAAAAAAAAAGGCAATCTTATTATAAAAGAAAAAGGGAAAAGCATTCAATTAAGTATGGCCCCACCGGAAATAGCAAAAACCAGTAACCCAAACATACTTTTAAATATCACAAATCTTTTATCATTTAAAATATTTATAGAACTTTGATTCATTGTTATAATAAAAGAATAATAAAATAAACGAAAAGAATAACTAACGGTTAAACCAGTCGAAAAAAAAAATAAAAATCCAGAAAATAAATTTATATGAGAAACTAAAACTATCTCTAAAATTAAATCTTTTGAATAAAATCCGGCTAAAAACGGAAACCCGCATAAAGCTAAATTTGCTACATTTAAACAAGAAATAATTAAGGGCATATGCAAAGTTAAAGAACCTATATCCCGAATATCCTGTGAGTTTTTTATATTATGGATAATAGCTCCAGCACATATAAATAATAAAGCCTTAAATAGGGCATGAGTTAATAGATGAAAAAAAGCTAATTTATAAAACCCTATAGCTAAAATTCTTATTATTAAACCTAGCTGTCTTAAAGTAGATAGGGCAATAATTTTTTTTAAATCAAACTCAAAATTAGCACCTAACCCCGCTATAAATATAGTAAGACCTGAGATTAATAATAAAAATTTTGCACTATTAGTATCTAAAAAAACGGTATTAAACCGAATTAACAAATAAACACCTGCTGTTACTAACGTAGAAGAGTGAACTAAAGCTGATACAGGGGTTGGGGCAGCTATGGCTGCTGGAAGCCAGGAAGAAAAAGGAATCTGAGCTCTTTTAGTTATAGCGGCTAGAATAGCTATTAAACAAATAACCCCTATTTGGTAATCTAACTTTATAAATTCTAAATAAAATAAAAAATTTCAACTCCCATAATTTAATATTCAAGCAATTGCTATTAGTAATGCAACATCTCCTAATCGATTAGACAATGCAGTCAACATACCCGCATTATATGATTTAACATTTTGATAATAAATAACTAAACAATAAGAAACAAGACCAAGACCATCTCAACCTAAAAGAATTCTAATTAAATTAGGGCTTAAAATTATTATTATTATAGAAAACACGAACATTAATACAAGAATAATAAAACGATTAATAAAAATATCGCCAGATATATAATCTTTTCTATAATAAATTACTAATGACGAAATAAATAAAACAAAAGATATAAATAATAATCTGATTCAATCAAAAATAAAAACTATTACTATTATTGTTCTATTAATTCTAAAAATTTCCCACTCAAAAAAATATACCAAATCATAGATTAAAAAATTTAAACCAAAAAAAAATAATATTAATCTTGTTATAAATAAAAATACAAAAGAAATGAAACAAATAGAAATAAATTCCACGATCTAAAATAAATACTTTTATATCTTTGATACCACAAATCAAAATTTTTTATTAAACTATTTAAATTATAAAAAATAAACTATTAATTCTCTTTTTAAAAATAATATATTTACAGGTAATCAATGAAGAATTAAAACTAAATATTCACGATTTATAGCAAAAGAAAAGCTAAAATTCCCTGCATTAAATTTACCATGTTGGCTATAAGAATAAAGATATAAACTATAGGCTGCTCTAAAAAATGAAATTAGTATCAATAAAATTATAGAATATTGAGACCACCCAAGCACACTATTTAAAAGACCAATTTCCCCTATTAAATTTAGTGAAGGAGGAGCCGCTATATTTCTAGAACACAATAAAAATCATCACATAGATACACTAGGTATAAAAGCCAATATTCCCTTATTGACTAATAATCTTCGACTTCCTACTCGTTCATAACTTAAATTTACCAAATAAAATAAACCAGAAGAGCATAAACCATGAGCAATTATCAGAGAATAAGAAAACCCTCAACCTCAACTAAGTAAAACTATTAACCCCCCAATTACTAAACTTATATGGGCTACTGAAGAATAAGCAACTAAGGCTTTTAAATCAATTTGACGTAAACACACGATTCTCACTAAAAATCCACCCACTAAACTAAATACAACCCAAAAAATATTTAATTTTAATGAAACATGTAAAATAATAGAAAAAACCCGAATTAAACCATACCCCCCTAATTTTAATAAAATTCCGGCTAAAATTATAGAACCAGAAACAGGGGCCTCTACGTGGGCTTTAGGCAATCATAAATGAACTATAAATATAGGTATTTTAACTAAAAAAGCAAAAACTAAAAATAAATATAATAAAAAATTATTAATGTTAAATTCTTTTAAAAAAATAAAATTTAATGAATAAAAATTATTTATAATATAAAATAAAGCCATTAATAATGGTAAAGAAGCAAATAATGTATAAAATAATAAATATAATCCTGCTTGTAAACGCTCTGGTTGATACCCTCACCCTAAAATTAAAAATAAAGTAGGAATTAAACTTCTTTCAAAAAATACATAAAATAAAAATAAATTTATACATCTAAAAGTTAATAAAAGTATAAATAATAAAAAAACAATATTTAATAAAAAATAATTAAAATTTAAATTTAAAAAATAAACACCTCTTCTAGATATAATTATCAAAGCACAAATTCAAAAACTAAGCAAAATTAAACCAAAAGATAAAATATCTAAACCAAAAATTATATAAGAATCAAATATACAAAAATTATAATTTATCAATAAACATAAAAAAAAACAAAAAAAAATTATATTTTGAACCATTCAAAACATATTATTTATAAAACAAATAGGAATTATAAATATTAAAAATAAAAAAAATTTTAACATTGTAAAAAAGAAAAATTTAAAAAATAATCATTACCATGGGAACGAATTATAGAAACTAAAATAGAAAGCCCCAAAACCCCCTCACAAACTGAAAAAACTAAAAAAAATATTCTAAAATATTGTTCATAATTAAATAAATTCAAATAAAAAAATAAAAAAATAAATAAACTTAAAACAATAAATTCTAAACTTAATAGTATATTTAACAAATGTTTATAAGAAAAAATAAAAGAAAAAACACCCATAAAAAAAAACAAAAAAAATAAGTAAACTAAAATTGTTAACATTAAAATTTAAATAGTTTAACCAAAACATTGGTCTTGTAAACCAAAAATAAGAAAGTTTCTTTTTAAATACTTAATCAGAAAAGAATAATAAAAATTCTTCATTAATTCCCAAAATTAATATTTTAAATAAACTATTTTCTGATATAAAATTATACAAAATTTATTATTTTTTATACTAATTATTATAGCATTATTATTTTCATTAATAAATCACCCACTATCAATAGGATTAGTTCTAATGTTACAAACTATCCTAATTTCCTTATTAACAGGATTATTAACTAAATCTTTTTGATTTTCTTATTCATTATTTTTAATTTTTTTAGGAGGAATATTAATTTTATTTATATATATAACATCTATTGCCTCAAATGAAATATTTGAAATTTCAGTAAATATTAAATTTTTAATTAGTTTTTTAATATTTTTTATATTATTTTTTATATTAATTATAATTTTTGATTTCAAAATATTATATTTTAATAAAATTTTAAATATTGACAATATAATATTAACAGAAACTAAATCATTTTTTATAGAAAATTCTATTACACTAAATAAACTTTATAATTTCCCTATAAATATAATTACAATTTTATTAATTAATTATTTATTTTTAACTTTAATTGCAGTAGTAAAAATCACGAATATTTTCGAAGGCCCTTTACGACCAAAAAATTAAAAAATTATAAAATTATTAATGAATAAACCAATACGAAAAACTCACCCACTATTTAAAATTATAAATAATGCTTTAGTAGACCTTCCCGCGCCTTCAAATATTTCTAGATGATGAAATTTTGGATCATTATTAGGTCTTTGTTTAATAATTCAAATTGCTACAGGAATTTTTTTAGCTATACATTACACAGCAGATACTATTTTAGCTTTTAATTCAGTTAATCATATTTGTCGAGATGTAAACTACGGATGAATCTTACGAACCTTGCATGCAAATGGCGCATCTTTTTTTTTTATTTGCATTTATATACATGTAGGCCGTGGTATTTATTATGGGTCATATAAATATTTTTATACGTGAAATGTAGGTGTAATTTTATTTTTTTTAACAATAGGGACTGCTTTTATAGGATATGTGTTACCCTGAGGACAAATATCTTTCTGAGGAGCGACAGTTATTACTAATCTACTATCGGCTATCCCATATATAGGAAACGAACTTGTACAATGGCTATGAGGAGGATTTGCTGTAGATAATGCTACATTAACTCGATTTTTCTCTTTTCACTTCTTATTTCCATTTATTATTGCCGCCTTTACTATAATTCATTTACTATTTTTACATCAAACAGGATCAAATAACCCATTAGGAATTAACAGTAATTCAGATAAAATTCCATTTCATCCTTATTTTTCTTATAAAGATATTTTTGGATTTATAATTATATTAATATTTTTATGTTTTTTAACTTTAATCGCCCCATATATATTAGGAGACCCAGATAATTTTATCCCAGCTAACCCTTTAGTTACTCCGCCACATATTCAACCTGAATGGTATTTTTTATTTGCATATGCAATTTTACGATCAATCCCAAATAAATTAGGAGGGGTAATTGCGTTAGTTAGATCAATTGCTATTTTATTCATTTTACCATTTACTAATAAATTTAGATTTCAAAGTAATCAGTTTTATACAATCAATCAAATTTTATTTTGATGTATAACAATTACTGTAATTTTATTAACATGAATTGGGGCGCGCCCTGTTGAAGATCCTTATATTTTAACTGGCCAAATTTTAACAGTAATTTATTTTTTATATTTTATTATTAATCCTTTAATTGCTATTTGATGAGAAAATATTATAAAATAAATAAAAATAAATAAATTTAATATATTAAATAAAATAAAAAATATAAATAATTAAGTTAATGAGCTTGAATAAGCATATGTTTTGAAAACATATCATAGAAATTTTAAATGTTCTATTAACTTTATTTTAATACTAATTTTAATTATTAAAAAATAAAAATAAACCCGCCAATAGATAAAAATAAAAAATAAAGAACTGTAGGCAAGTAACTTTTTCAAGCCATATTTATTAACTTATCATAACGATATCGGGGCAAAGCCCCGCGAACTCAGATAAATAAAAAAGCAATAAAATTTAATTTAATAAAAAATAAAATAGACCAAACTTGAGAACCTAAAAATAATAAAGAAAATAACATTCTTATAAATAAAATTCTAGCATACTCAGCTAAAAAAATTAACGCAAACCCCCCGGCTCCATATTCAACATTAAACCCAGAAACCAATTCAGACTCCCCTTCAGCAAAATCAAAAGGGGTCCGATTTGTTTCAGCCAATCTAGAAATTATTCATATAATACCAATAGGTAAAAATAACACTAAAAATCATAAATTTTTTTGGTATAAATCAAAATACATTAAATTAAAAGAACCTAATAAAAATAAAACAGATATAAGCATTAAAACTAAAGCAACTTCATAAGAAATAGTTTGAGCAATAGAGCGCAAAGACCCTAATAAAGCATAAACTGAATTAGAAGACCACCCAGCCAATATTACTATATAAACCCCAAATCTTATACAACAAAAAAAAAATAAAACCCCTAAATTAAAAGAATAAATTTTAACTAAAAAAGGAATACATAACCAAACAAATAAAGATATAAATAAAGAAAAAATAGGAGAAAAATAAAAAACAATTCTATTAGATAAAAAAGGTAAAATTTGTTCTTTTGTAAATAACTTAATTGCATCACAAAAAGGCTGTAAAATTCCAAAATAACCTATCTTATTAGGTCCTTTACGAATTTGAATATAACCCAATACCTTTCGCTCTAATAAAGTTAAAAAAGCAACACTTACTATTACACAAATAACCAATAATAAACTTCTAATAAAAGGCATAAATAAATCTAAATTAAAAATCAATACTATTTACAGGAATTAAAACCTATATTTATAAATTCTAAATTTATTACACTTATCTGCCAAAATAGTTTATTTCAATAAAATTTTATTACAATAAAAATTTAAATAATTTTAATTTTATTCAATTTTTTAAAATAAATTTTTATATTTGGTCCTTTCGTACTAAAATATAAATTTTTAAATAAAGATAGAAACCAACCTGGCTTAAACCGGTTTGAACTCAGATCATGTAAGAATAAATAGTCGAACAGACTAAAAATTTAAACTGCTACACCTAAAATTATATCTTAATCCAACATCGAGGTCGCAAACTCTTTTATCGATTTGAACTCTTTAAAAAAATTACGCTGTTATCCCTAAAGTAACTTAATTTTTAAATCCAAAAAATTAGGATCTTTAAATTTAACTATAATTAAATTATAAATATAAAAAGTTAAATTAATTTTTAAATCACCCCAATCAAATAACTAAATTATAAAATTTAAAATATTCCAAAAAAAATTATATAAATTATTATTATAAAGCTTTATAGGGTCTTATCGTCTTTTATTATTATTTTAGTTTTTTTACTAAAATAACAAATTCATTAAATTTTTTAATAATAAAGCTTATTTTTTATTAAACCTTTCATTCTAGTCTTCAATTAAAAAACTAATGATTATGCTACCTTTGCACAGTCAAATTACCGCGGCTCTTTAAAATTCATCAGTGTGCAGGTCTTATTTTTTAAAATTTTTAAAAAACAATGTTTTTGTTAAACAATTAAAAATAATATTGCCTAGTTCATAATTTAAAAATAAAAATTAATATTATTATATAAAAAAAATAAAAATTACTAATTTAATTATTATTTAATTACTTTTATAATTAAAGTAATTATTTAAATAAAAATTTAAAATTAAATAAAATAATAAATATTAAAATTAAAAAATTAATTAAAACATATTAATTATAAATATCTATTTTTAAGATTATTATTATTAATTTATTATAAAATTATTATTTTTAAATTTTTATTTTAAAGCTCAACCCCTAAAATATTAAAATAATTTATTTATAAAAATAAAAAAAACTTATTATTTATAATATAAAATTATTTTTAAATTAAATTTATTTCTTTAAAAATTATATAACTTTAAAAACGGTTAACTTTTAATTTCAATAAATTTTTAACTAATATTTTTTATACAATAAAAATTAAAAATTTATAAATCTTTTAAATTATAAATAATTTTTAATTAAAAATTTAAAATTTAATTAATCCTGATACACAAGGAACAAAATTTAAATTTTTCTTTTTTTTAATTTATTTTTCAAATTATTTCAATTTTCTTTTTCAATACTTTACACTATAAATAAAAATATATTATTTTAAATTAAATTACTAAAACAAAAAAAAATATTTTTAATAAATAAAACCTTATATAAAAATAAATAAAAATTATATTTATTAAACCTCTAATTTTCAATTTAAAATGATTTGCACATCTTTCTTTTTAATGTAAATAAAATGCTTTACTTTTTAAGCTTTAAATTGTAATTCTAGATACACTTTCCAGTATATCTACTATGTTACGACTTATCTCATTTAAAATTTAAAATAACGAGAGCGACGGGCGATATGTGCATATTTTAAAACTATAATCAATTAATTTTTATAGATTAATTTACTTTTAAATTCACCTTCAAACCTATATTTAAATAAATTATTCATATAAATAATATTTATTGTAACTCATTTCTACTTTTCTATAAACTACACCTTGATTTAACATTTTTTTTAATTAAAATTTCTGAAAATTTTTAATTCTATTAAAATATTCTTATGATAACGATATATAAGCTGAAAACAAAAAAAAGTAAGATATTCGTGGATTATCAATTATAGAACAAGTTCCTCTAAACAGAATAAAATACCGCCAAATTTTTTAAGTTTTAAAAAATTAATTATTACTACCTCAATAATTTTTAAAAATTAACTATTTAAATAATAGGGTATCTAATCCTAGTTTAAAAATTAAATTTTTTAAGCTTCAAAAATTTTTTAATTATAAAAATTTTAAATAAAATTTAAATTTCACTTAAAAATTTACTTTTAAATTTTAATTATCTTATTTTAACTTCTATTAAATAAATTTAATTATAATATTTGTGTAACCGCGATTGCTGGCACAAATTTAATCATTAATTTAAAATAATAACTACAATTTAACATTTATTAAATTAATAATATTAATTACTACTGAAAATAAATTAATTAATTACATAAAATATAAAAAATTTATTTAAAAATTTTAATATTTCTCATAAATTTTTATATGTAAAATTTTATTTAATTAAATTTTTTAACATAAATAAAATTATTTTAATATATTTAATTATTTTTTAAAAAATAAATTTCATAAATAATTATTATAAATAATTAAAAAAGTATATATTATAATAATTAAGATAATAATAAAATAATAAAATTTAGTATTAAATAACACA
>Ga0210039_1002231_pt1 | contig 16378 bp, 18 predicted proteins | sample CryGeyCG2114_250_3_FD_185460 | JGI IMG/M metagenome (GOLD analysis project Ga0210039, IMG submission 185460) | Groundwater microbial communities from aquifer - Crystal Geyser CG17_big_fil_post_rev_8/21/14_2.50 (SPAdes) (version 2) | ecosystem: Environmental > Aquatic > Deep subsurface >...
CTTGTTTTTTAAAATGTTCCATTTTTTGTTGCCCTGCTTCTTTTCTATTAGGATTCATCGACAATATTTTACTCCTTCTTCTTCTTCTTCTTGTCAAATGATTTTGACAGCCCAACGGTCTAATCGGTTTTGTGTCATTCCCGCCCCCGATCAGGGTCGAGGGCAGGCTCCGGCGGGAATCCAGACTAAAATTACCTCTAATTTCCCACTTGACTTTGTATCAGACAGTATATACACTAATAAAGTGAAGATTATTGAAAAGAGTATAGAATTTGAGTGGGACAGGGGAAATATTGATAAAAATTGGTTGAAGCATAGAGTAACCAATAAGGAATCAGAAGAATCGTTTTTTGATAAAAATAAAATAATATATAAAGATATATTTCACTCAAATAAAGAAAAAAGATACATTTTACTCGGAAGAGCAAAAAATTATAAGTTGCTTTATATAGTATTTACTATTAGAAATGAAAAAATAAGAATAATTTCGAGTCGTAAAACTGATAAAAAGGAGGAAAAAATATATGAAAAAAATTCTTAAACTGCCAAAATTTAAAAATGAAGACGAAGAGCGTGATTTTTGGGCAAAGATTGACTTGACTGATTATTTTGATGCAGATGATTTCGAAGAAGTCAGCTTTCCAAATTTAAAACCGACTACCCGTTCAATTTCAATCAGAATTCCGGAATATTTATTGGGACATCTTAAAGAAAAGGCCAATGCTCTGATGATCCCATACCAAAGCCTGATTAAAATATATATTCAAAAGGGGTTGGGGTTTGATAAGTAAAAAAATTCCAGTGATGATGGAGTGAGAGTGAGGAAAACGTACATATTGACAAAATGACACTTTCTGTTAAAATAATTACATATGAACAACATTGTCAATGTTTCTGATTTCAGAAATAATATTTCCGATTATATAAACAGAGTGAGATATAACAAAGACTCTTTTTTATTGAAAAAAGGGAAGTCAATCGTAGCTAAAGTCGTTGTTTATAAAGAGCAGAAAGAACTTTTAACCGAGGATAAAATAAAAAAATACGTCGGTATTCTTAGTGATGGTGAAGCAAAGAACATGAAAAAACACATGAGAAAATTCCGCAAAAACTTTAAGATTATAAAATAAACTTGGGTTATGGGTATATTGATAGACTCGAACATAATTATTGATTTTTTAAATAATCAAGACTCTGCGGTCGACTTCTTTAAAAATAAATCCCAAAATAAGGATCTCTTTATAAGTATTATTTCTTGGGCTGAAGTAGTCTATGGTTTTAGGAAAAATAAATCGCATAAAAAAGTGCAATTATTTAAAGACTTTTTGCAAGAAAATAACATTTTTATTATTTCGATAGATCAAAAAGTAGCTGAAAAATATCTTGATATTAAAATTGACTTGGAAATTAAAAGAATTCCGTTGGATGAATTTGATCTTTTGATAGCCGCAACTGCATTAGCTAATAATTTATCTCTATCAACTAGAAACGTAAAGCATTTTAAAAGAATAAATAATTTAATTTTACTTTAAATTTATGGACTTTAAACACTTTTCTCAAAACGGCAAGATTCTACCGATTGAACAGGCGGTGATTCCTTTAAATAATATTGAATATTCCTATGGTTTTGGAGTTTACGAAAGTTTACGGGTTATAAACGGAACAGTATATTTTATTAAAGATCACATTGAAAGATTGATAGAATCGGCAAAAATAATTAACTTGACACATTCTTTTGATGAAGAATTTATAGAAAAAAGTATTACAGATTTGATTCATGATCATAAATCAAAAACATTTAATCTCAAAATACTTTTAATCGGCGGAGCCACTAAAGAAAAAGCAATCTTAAACATTTTGTGTCTAAATCCACTTTTTCCGGACCGCAAATTATATCGGGACGGAGCGGAGTTTATTACTTACAATTATGAAAGAGCCTTTCCTCACGCAAAAACCCTTAATATGTTGGAAAGTTATTTAGCTTATCGAAAAGCTAAAGAATCAGGCGCATACGATGCATTGTTAATTAATCGTGGCGGATTTATTACCGAAGGGACGAGAACGAACTTTTTTTGTATCAAAGACAGAACAATTTATACACCGAATGAGTCAGATATTTTGCTAGGAGTTATGAGAAAGGCAGTATTGAAAGTTGCTTTTGAAAATAATTATAAAATTATTGAGAAAAATATAAGTCTTGACGATATAAAATCCTATGACGGAGCTTTTGTAACCAGTACCTCTTCAAAAATCATGCCTATAAAATCTATTGATGAAACTATCTTAAATGTCCCTGATTTATTAAAAGAATTGATGAAATTACTTAGTGATTTTTTGGAAAGTTGTCAGGGAAAAATAGATTAATGAGACTAAAATTTGACAACTGAAAAATCAGGAGTATAATTTAGTAATCATGAAAAACATTGTAACTCAAAATTTTTATTTTTACTTTGACCCACCTTGCGGTGGTTGTAATTGTTAAAGTAAAAAACAATAAAACGACCCCCGCACAAGCGGGGTTTTTTTTTGGATTTTAAAAAAATATGAAAACAAAACAAAAAATTATCATTGCCGGACCTTGCGCAGCCGAATCAGAAGAGCAGGTCATCAATTGTGCCAAAGAATTAAAAAAAAGAGATATTAAAATCATGCGGGCCAGTCTTTGGAAGCCACGGACCAGTCCTGGGTTTGAGGGGGTGGGAGAAAAAGGAATTGACTGGTTTGCTCAAGTGACAAAAATGGGAATAACGATGGCCACAGAAGTTTTATTTCCTGATCAAGTTACCCAAGTACTGAAGATTATCAAAAAAAAAGGTAATCCCAATAAAATTCTCTTTTGGATTGGTTCGCGCAATCAGAATCATTATTTACAAAGGGAAATCGCTCGAAAAATTAAAGATGAAGCACCAAAATCAGTCAAACTATTAATCAAAAACCAACCGTGGCGAGAGGAAAGGCATTGGTTGGGGATAGTTGACCATATTTTTAGTTCCGGTCTGGCTAAAGAAAGAATTATTCTCAATCACAGGGGATTTTCGCCGAAAGGAGAAAACCCTTTTGGACTTCGTAATTTACCTGATTTTGAAATGGCAATGAAAGTAAAAAACTTAACTGGATTGCCAATGATTATTGACCCTTCTCATATTGGTGGAACTGTGGAAAATGTATTTTTAATCATGGAAAAAGCCAAACAATACAATTTTGATGGAGCAATGATTGAAGTTCATCCAGAACCAAAAATAGCAAAGTCAGATGCAAAGCAACAGTTAACATTTAAAGAATTAGATAAAATTTTAAAAATAGTTAAATAATATGGGGAAAATAATAATCGGAAAAAATTTATTGTCGAAAATTAACTTGATATTTGATTTCTCGAGATTTTCGAAAATAACCGTCTTAACTGACGAAAATATTTCTAAATCTTTAGTTGATAAGATTGAAAAATCTTTAAATAAAAAACTAATAAAGATAATTATTCCCGCGGGAGAAAAAGAAAAGAATATTGAAATGGTTAAAAATATATGGAAAAAAATGTTTCAGTTGGGACTTGACCGTCAGTCTCTACTTATTAATTTAGGTGGGGGAGTGGTTTGTGATATGGGTGGATTTGCTGCCTCAACTTTCATGCGGGGAATAAAATTTATAAATATTCCAACAACTTTGCTTTCGCAGGTTGATGCAGGAATAGGAGGAAAAACGGGAGTTGACTTTATGGAGATGAAAAACGGAATAGGTGTTTTCAAAAATCCGATCGGAGTGGTTATTGATGTTGAAACTTTAAAAACCTTACCGAAACGGGAATTTGTATCGGCTTTTGGAGAGATTATTAAGCACGGAGTTATTTCCGGACGTGAATATTTTGACTTTGTCACCTCAAAGAAACCAGAAGAATTCAATCAAGACGAGCTAATTAAAATAATCAAGCAGTCAATAAAAATTAAATTAGATATTGTTAAAAAAGATTCTAAAGAGGGTGACCTCCGCAAAGTTCTTAATTTTGGTCACACGATCGGGCACGCAATTGAGTCCTTGAGTTGGAGGACGGGCAAACCATTACTTCACGGCGAAGCGGTCGCGGTAGGTATGATCGTAGAGAGTCATTTAGCCTTTCTTTGCCATCCGATTCTGACCTCGGAGGTCAGAATAAGCTTGGCAGGACAAATTAAAGAAGTTGTTGTGAAAGCAGGCTTACCGGTAAAAATAGAAAACATTAAATCGGAAGATATTTTGAAAAAAATTTTATCTGACAAAAAAAATTTTTCAGGAAAAATCAATTGGAGTTTACCGAAAAGAATTGGAAGAGTTAACGTAAATGTTAAAGTTCCAAACGAATTAGTAGTTAAAGCAATTAAATCTATTTTATAAGTTATAAATTTTTAATAAAAATATGAGCCGAAAAATATTCAAAGTTAGAAGTCTTGATTTCGGCCGGGCAAGCGATGTTCTGAGATTGGCAAGAATGCCTTTTATGAAGGAAGATAGAAAAACATTTAAAGAACATTTAAGAACAGACAGACAACGTTTATTCGATATAACAAAAATATTAAATAAACCAACAAAAGAAGTTTTAAATAGTTGTTTTCCTGAAGAAAAACAAGATGACGTAATTGAGGGTTTAAATAAATTACTAAGGTTCGACCACGTGGCCATTTTAGTAATTTCACCAATTGATTTTGTTAGGGATTGGTTAAAACAAAAAGGTTTTGGAAAAGCGATTTCTTTTCCCAGTGCTATAGTCAGTAAAAGATTAGGTGAGCGTTATTTGGAAAAAGGAAGAGAAATTCCAACAACTATTGTTAAAGCGGAAAAACCTAATAAAAGGAAGATAGAAATTTTTATTCCGCAAGTTGTAGATAAAAATTTATTAAACGGAATAGTTCAAACAGATATTAGTAAAGAACTTGAAAGACATTTTGCTTTTATGCCAAGAAAAAAAATAGATGAAAAGGCTCTTAAATCATTAGTCAACATGATAACTAAAAATGGTCTTAGCCCTGAAGGTGGAGGTATAAATCCAACCGAAGGATTGACAACCTTGTATTTTACAAGAAAAGGAAAAGACGGAAGACCGGTAAGAATTGAACTAATTTGTCAGGGAAAGTTTGAAGAGGTAGTTAAAAGTAATGAATTAAAATGATAATCTATTATTAGATGACATTATAAATTATTTGTTAAATCTATGAAAATTTTAATGATAAACGGGCCGAATTTGAATATGTTGGGGAAAAGGGACCCGCAAAAATACGGGACGGTTACTTTAATGGAAATAAATAAAAAATTAAAAAAGCTGGCAGAAGAATTGAACTGCCAGATGGAATTTTTTCAGTCAAATCACGAAGGGGCAATTATTGATTTTTTACAGAAAGAGTCATCGCAAGAGGCTGATGGAGTTTTGGTAAATCCTGGAGCTTTGATCCGTTATGCCTTTTGTTTTCGCCAGGCATTAGTTGACTTAAATAAACCGGTCATGGAAATCCATATGTCCAATATCAATAAAACCGGAGTTAATAAAAAAGTTAACGTTTTGGAAGATATTCGAGTTGGTCAAGTGACAGGATTAAAAGAAGAAAGTTATCTCGAAGGATTAAAACAGTTAGTAAATTTTATTAAAAAAATATGAAATTTTTGAAAGTAAAAAAAAGTCAAAATTTAACTGGCACCATTTCCATGCCAGCCTCAAAAACCCATTCATTTCGGGCGTTGGTTTTGGGCGCACTGGCCGATGGAAATTCAATAATCAGAGAACCAAAATTAAGCCCCGATTGGGATGAAGGAGTCAAGGCGATGAAAATGTTTGGAGCACAAATAGAAGAAATTAAAAAAAATATTTTTCAGATTAAAGGAGTGGCTGGAAAATTGCAAACTCCGGAAGATGTGATTAATGTTAATAATTCCGGAACAATGTTGGTTTTTATCGCCGGAGTGGCCGCCGCTTGTCAGGGATGGACAGTTTTAACAGGTGATGAATCACTACGAAAACTGAGAAAAATAACAAAAAACTTTATTGCTCCCTTTCAAGAATTAGGTGTCAAAGTAATTTCAACAAAAAATGATGGCATGGCGCCGTTTCTGATCAAAGGCAAGGTCAATGGCGGAATTGCTCATATGGATGGCACAGGTTGTCAGCCAGTTTTCAGCGTTCTCATCGCTTCGGCGCTATCTGAAGAACCGGTCGAAATTTTTGTAAGTAATCCCGGGGAAACAGCTTATATTGATTTGTTGCTATTTTGGTTTGATAAAGTTGGACTAAAGTACAAAAATGACCAACACAAACATTATTCTTTTCCTGGTAATAAGCCACCCAAGTCGTTTGATGCTAAAATTCCTTTTGAGTGGTCGGCACCAGGCTACCCGCTATTGTCAGCGATCATCACTGAGAATTCGGAAATAAAAGTTGAAGGAATGGATTTGAAAGATCCATACGGAGATAAACAAGTAATTGATATTTTGCAAAAAATGGGAGCGCACTTAACCATTGAAGGAAATTGTTTGACAGCCCATTCGAGTCAATTACATGGAATAGAAATTGATATGAATAAGTTACCTGATCAAGTGCCGACGATTGCCGTAGCTGCTTGTTTTGCTCGTGGAAAAACGGTTATTAAAAATGCTTTGACAGCCCGTTGGAAAGAGTGTGACCGGATAACCGCCGTCTGTACAGAATTAAAAAAAATGGGAGCAAAAATAACGGAAAAAGAAGATGGATTAATTATTCATCAGGACGGCAGTTGGAAATTGAAAGGAGTAAATATCAATGGTTTTTATGATCACCGGATGGTGATGGCGTTTAGCGTTGCTGGTTTGGCTAGTGAGGGAGAAACTGTCATTTCCGATGCCCAGATGGTGGAAAAATCATTTGACAGCTATATCCTGGAAATGATCAAAGCAGGAGCTAATTATGAATTAATTGAAAAATAAATATGAAAAACATTATTTTAATTGGTATGAAGGCCTGTGGAAAGAGCACGGTCGGAAAACTTTTGGCGAAAAAGTTAGGGATAGATTTTATTGAACTCGATTCCGAAATCGAGAAAGCTCATTTATTGTCCAAGAAAGAAAGTTTAAACTTTCGGGAAATATTTAAAAAAAACGGAAGCGATTATTTCCGTAAACTGGAATCAGAAGTTTTAAAAGATATTTTCAAAGAAAAAAAGATAAAAGAGTTTATTTTAAGCTGTGGTGGAGGAACTCCGCTTAACGAAAATAATCAAGAAACTATCAAAAGCCTAGGCGAAGTAATATTTTTGGATGCTGATAAAATGGTTTTGTTACCACGAATTTTAAAACATGGCGTTCCGGCATTTTTTCCATTCCAAAATGATCCGGAAAAATCACTTGACGAACTTTTAGAAAAAAGAAAACCTATTTATGAAAAAGTAGCTGACAAAACAATTTCTTTTACAAAAGAAACTCCCCAACAATTGATGGAGAGGATTATAAATTTTTTTTCGCGTCATTCCCGTGAAGACGGGAATCCAGACGATTAACATTATGAAAATAAATGGAGAAACAAAATTGATCGGATTTTTTGGATCGACTTTTAGAACAAGCAAAATGTATGCAATGTACAATTCAGTTTTTGAAAATTTAAGACTTAATTATGTCTATGTTCCTTTTGTGGTTGAAGATGTAAAAAAAGGAGTCGAGGCAATCAAAAATCTTGGAATTCATGCTGTTGGAGTAACCATTCCATATAAAGTGAGTATTGTTAAGTATCTGGATGAACTTGATGCGGACGCAAAAAAAATCGGTGCGGTTAATGCGGTAATTAATGTTAATGGAAAATTAATTGGCAGTAATACCGACGGCCATGGAGGAGTAAGAGCTCTTAAAGAAAAAACTGTTATTAAAGGAAAAAAAGTGATTTTACTTGGTGCTGGTGGAGCAGCCAGAGCATTAGCTTTTGCTGTCAAAGATGAAAGTGGAGAGTTGACAATATTAAATCGAACCGTCGATGAAGCTGAACAGTTAGCAAAAGCAGTCGGTTGTAAGTTTGATGGATTGGAAAAAATATTAGATTTAATACCAACTACGAATATTTTAATAAATAGCACGTCTGTTGGTATGGCGCCTGAAATCAATCAATCTCTTGTTAACGAAAAACTTTTGCATAAAGGATTAACTGTAATGGATATTGTCAGTAATCCGAGAGAAACAAAACTATTAAGAGAAGCTAAGAAAGCTGGTTGTCAGATTGTTTTTGCTGATAGGATGTTGCTTTGGCAAGGCGTCTTGAAGTTTGAACTGTATACTGGAACTAAACCACCAATAAAAATTATGGAAAAACAATTACAAATTACTAATCTATAAATAAAAGCTTGATATCAAATTTTTTATCGGAAAACAACAAACCGAAAAAAATTCAATATCTTCGCTTTTTATAAATCCTATGGCGGGCAATACATTCGGAAAATTGTTTCAAGTGACAACTTTCGGCGAATCCCACGGAGGGGCGGTTGGTTGTGTGGTTGACGGTTGTCCTCCGGGCTTGGAAATTTCCGAGTTCGATATCCAAAAAGATTTAGATCGAAGACGCCCTGGGCAAAGCAAAATCACAAGCCCTCGTAAAGAAGAAGATAAAATAGAGATTTTATCAGGTATTTTTGAAGGAAAAACAACTGGTACACCGATTATGATGATGGTTAAAAACAAAGATGCCCGACCCGAAGATTACAAGATTTTAAAAACTCTATTTAGACCCAGTCATGCCGATTTTACCTTTCAAAAAAAATTTGGGATCCGTGATTGGAGAGGATCAGGACGGGCTTCGGCAAGGGAAACTTTGGCACGAGTGGCTGCTGGTGCAATAGCCAAAAAATTCTTGAACGAAAAATTAGAAATGGAATTTATTGCATCTATCGAGGAAGTTGCCGGAGTAAAAATAAAATCGAATGAGGAAACGATAAAAATAATTGAAACCGCAAAAAAAGATGGGGATTCGGTTGGTGGAGTTATCAAAGGAGTGATTAAAAATGTTCCTGTAGGCCTGGGTGAGCCGGTTTTTGATAAGTTATCCGCCGATTTAGGGAAAGCGATGTTATCAATTCCGGCCGTTAAGGGATTTGAGATTGGATCAGGATTTGCAGGAGCTAAAATGAGAGGGAGCGAGCATAACGATTCGTTCTTTACTGATGAAAAAGGCAGAATTAGAACTAAAACGAATTTTTCCGGGGGAATTCAGGGTGGGATTTCCAACGGAGAAACGATTCAATTCCGAGTTGCTTTTAAACCGGTTTCAACAATCAGAAAAGAACAGAATACAGTCGACTTGAATGGTCAAGATGTTAAGCTGGAAGTAACAGGACGTCATGATCCATGCGTTTTGCCACGCGTAGCCCCTATCGTTGAAGCAATGGCAGCTTTAACAATTATGGATCATTATTTAAGAAGTCAGGCTGTCATTCCAGCGGAGGCGGGAATCCAGTCTAAAATTACATTTTAATGACTCGGCAACGCAAATTTTTCAGAAAACCAACAAAACTGAAAAATTTACTTTTGCCTGCGTCATAAAAAACATATGAATAATAAATTAAAAGATTTTCGAAAACAGATTGATGAGATTGATGAACAGATTGTTAATCTACTAGCTAAACGTATGCAAGTTGTGGAAAAAGTTGGTCAATACAAAAAAGAAAATAATTTACCGCCTTTGGATAATTCTCGTTGGCAAAAAGTGATTGAATCAAAAAAAGGTTTTATGAAAAAAATCTGGAAAATAATTCATGATGAAGCACTCAAAGTTGAGAAACAAATACTTTAATTAATTAAAGTTTATCAATATGAAAAAAGTTGCCATCGTTGGATTTGGCCGGTTTGGTAAGATATTAAAAAAAATATTAGAAAACGATTTTAAATTGATTATTATTGGTCGAAATAATCTTGAAGACATTATAAAAGCTGATGTTGTTTTTTATTGTGTCCCAATTTCTGCCTTTGAATCGGTAATTAAATCTCACAAAAAATATTTTAAAGATAATCATCTTTTGATTGATGTTTTATCCGTCAAAATACATTCAAAAAAAGTTTTTGAAAAATATTTAAGAGGTTTGAAAACACAGGCGCTATTGACCCATCCAATGTTCGGACCGGACAGCAGCAAGAATGGTTTTGACGGTCTGCCGATCATTATTGATAAATTCAAAACTAGCCAAGAAAACTATTTATTTTGGAAAAATTATTTTGCAAACAAACGATTGAAAGTGATTGAAATGACAGCCAAAAAGCATGATCAACTAGCGGCTAATTCTCAAGGATTAACACATTTTATCGGTCGCTTATTAGAAAAGTTTAATTTAAAGCCAACGGAGATTGACAGTTTGGGAACGAAAAAACTTCTTGAGGTGATGGGACAAACCTGTAATGATACTTGGCAGTTGTTTAATGATTTGCAAAATTTTAATCCATATACAAAAGCAATGAGAATAAAATTAGGACGGACGTATGATTTGTTGTACAACCAACTTTTACCAAAAAGAATTAACCGGAAAAAAATTATTTTTGGTATTCAGGGCGGAAAAGGGAGTTTTAATGAAGAAGCGATCATTTTTTATGTTAAAAACAATGCAATAAAGAAATTCCAAGTTAAATACCTATTTACCAGTGAAAAAGTTTTAAAAAATTTAAATGAAGGGAACATAGATTTTGGTTTATTTGCAATTCAAAATGCCGTTGGAGGAGTGGTTGAGGAATCAACTCACGCGATGGCGAAATACAAATTTAAAATAGTTGAAGAATTTCAGGTATTGATCCGTCATTTTTTAATGAAACGGAAGGATATTTCAGTAAGTGAAATAAAAACAATTATGGCCCATTCGCAAAATTTCCGTCAGTGCAAAGATAATCTATCAAAGAAATATCCGGGTTTAAAACAGGTTAGCGGTCAGGGGGATTTACTTGATACAGCAAGATGCGCGGAAGCATTGGCAAAAAATGAAATTGACAAAAATACGGCTATTTTAGGACCAAAGATATTAGCTAACATCTATGGATTGGAAATAATAGATGAAGATTTACAGGATAATACAAATAATCTAACGACATTTTTTTTGGTTAGTAGGTAGTATAATAAAAACAATCCTGTCATTCCCGCGTAGGCGGGAATCCAGACTAAAATAACTATGTCAGCAAATACAATAATTATTCTAGAAAAAGTCAAAGATGGATTTCAGATATCTTTTAAAGATGTTGAATCATCAGGTAATTTTGATAAAAAAATATTTGGAGATTTACAAAATGCATTAAAATACGCTAAAGAAATTCAAGATAGTGGGGATGTGGAATACGGACTCTATATAAAAAGTTTATAACAAGTCGTATATCTATCAAAGACTGTTTGAATTTAAGATTTTTTCAAGTATAATATTAATTACAATTTGGAGAAAGGCGTTATAGAGCGGAAATACCCCGTTCAAGCTGAAAAGTTGAAAGAGAATTAAAGACTTAATTAAACTTTTCCGGTTGTTGCCGTAATAAAACAAAAGCATCACTGCGAAGTAAGCAAGTGCTTAATGAGGTAAGATCCTTTTTAAGCTCGCAACAGTGCGGGTTTTTTAATGGAGGATTTTACGAATCAAGGTGGTACCGTCTTAAACCAAGACCCTTGTTAAATCATAATTTATTTTGTGATTTGGCAAGGGTTTTTTTGTTACCGTGGGTGGCAGATCGGCGATGCAACGCTCTGTAAAAGCGTATCAAGTAGGTTCAACTCCTACCCCACGGACTATGATAGGAACGATAATAAATACAATCTTGGTTTTTGTTGGTGGAGCTATCGGTCTTAAATTGGGTAAAAAAATACCGGATAAATTTCATCAAGCTTTAATCGGTATTTTAGCCTTAATTGTTATTTTTTTGGGGATAAAAATAAGCTTAGAAACAAAGAACGTTTTATTGGTGATATTTAGCCTTTTGTTGGGTGGTTGTTTAGGAGAATTACTTAATTTAGATAGTCAACTTAATCAAGTAATAACAAAATTAGTAAATAGATTTACATTTATTGAGAAAGATAAAAATTTTAACCAAGCGTTAATTACAGCCAGTCTTATGTTTTGTGGAGGGCCAATGACAATCTTCGGCTCAATTGAAGCTGGCCTAACAGGCAATAATCAAACTTTGATTATTAAAGCGATCCTTGATGGCGTAACCGCTATCCCACTAGCTGCATCTTTGGGAACAGGGGTCATATTTAGTACGATCGTTGTTTTTTTAATACAATCATCTCTGGTTATTTTGGCGGGATTATTCAAACATATATTTACTCAAACACTAGTAACAGAAATGACTAGCGTGGGGGGAATTTTGTTACTCACTATTGGTTTAAGCATGTTTAGAATCAATAAAAAAATAAAACCTATTAATTTAGTTCCGTCCGTCTTTATTGCACCGATTATTTTAAGTTTAATTAATTTTTTCATATGAAAAGTAACTTAGGCAATTACACACATCAAGTAGAGAATCCAGATAAATTTATCCGTTTTGATCTAACGGAGGGTAACTGTTGGTTTTTAGATAAAGTATCTGAGTGGTTTAAAGAAATAAATATTTCCGATGTCATTCATTACCCTGATGAAAAAATCATTAACGTTAAAAAATTATTATCTCATTGGCTACATGTGAGGCAGGATAATATCACAATCGGTAGCGGTAGTGATGAATTGATTGAAATGATTCCAAAAATATTTGTCAAAAAAACAGAGGCTGTTTTGACAGTTGCCCCGTCATTTTTTCGATTTATTGAATCATCAGAGCGAGCTGGAGCAAAAGTTATTACAGTTAAACTAAATAAAGATAGTCATTTTGAATGGGACAACTTAACGATCAAAAGATTTCTGAAGAAAGCAAAAGATAAAAAAGTAAAGTTAATTTGGTTAGCTAGTCCTAATAATCCAACTGGGACAGAAGTCCCAAAACAAATTTTGCAGGAAATAATTAAACTGGGGAAAATAGTCGTTATCGATAAAGTATTAAATGGTTTTACAAAAGAGCTTAGGGAAATATCTCAGCTAATTTGGGAGAATCCTAATTTAATTGTTTTATCTAGTTTTTCCAAGACGTTTGGTCTACCAGGTTTGAGATTCGGCTTTGCCATTTCATCTCGTAACAATATTAGTTTAATGGAAAAAATAAGATTACCTTTTAATGTTTCTGGTTCCAGCCTGTTTGTTGTTGAAAAATTACTTCAATCTTTACTAACAGGTGAGATAAAAATGGATGGAGCATTGACATTTTTTCAGGAACGAGTTTTCCTTGAAAAGGAAATCCAGAAATTAAAAAATATTAAATTAGCAAGCGTCTCCAAAACTAATTTTATATTGTTGCAATCGGTTAACGGCGTTAATTTATTTAAAAAATTGATAGAAAAAGGAATCTTGGTAACAGATTTAAACAAGACAACAGGAATTAAAAACAAAAACTTTATTCGTATTACCATACATGATAGAGAAAAAAATCTTATTTTGTTAAAAGTTTTAAAAGAGATTGATAATCATTTTCATTAATTAAAAATTTTATCTATAATGATCATATGAAAACGCAAGACCGATTGGATTTAATCAAGCAAGTTGGAGAAGAAATTATTCAGGAAGAGGAATTAAAAAAACTTCTTGAGAGTGGGGAAGAGCTAATTGCGTACGATGGCTTTGAACCGTCGGGACAGATCCATATAGCCCAGGGGATTGTTCGTGCCATTAACGTCAACAAAATGATCAAAGCCAGAGTTAGATTTAAGATGTGGATTGCTGATTGGCATGCTCTAACTAATAATAAAATGGGTGGAGATTTAAATAAACTAAAAATAGTTGCAAAATATTTTATTGAAGTTTGGAAAGCTTCAGGAATGGATTTGTCAAAAGTTGAGTTTTTATGGGCGTCGGACATGGTTCGCGACTCCGATTATTGGCAGTTAGTTATTCGTGTTGGTATGACAAACAAGCTTGCCCGATTTATTCGAACAGCTGAATTTATGGGAAGAGAAGAATCTACAGAACAATTGACAGCTGCACAAATAATTTATCCGTGTATGCAAATTGCTGATATTTTTAAATTGGGTGCCAAAATTACACAATTAGGTATGGATCAGAGGAAAGTCAATATGTTGGCCCGTGAAATTGGACCACAGCTTGGCTATTGGAAACCGGTCGTTGTTTCTCATCACATGTTGATGGGACTTGGTAAACCTCCATCAGCTGATAGTGATAGAGCGACTCGTACAGTTAAAAATAAAATGTCAAAATCAAACCCTGATAATGCAATCTTTATGACTGATACGACTGAGGATATTGAGCGAAAAATTAATAAAGCTTATTGCTTAGAAGGAGATATTAAGGAAAATCCGGTTCTTGAATATTATAAATATATTGTTTTTGAGTCATTCGAAAAATTAGGAATCAGTGAGGTAAAAATTGAAAGACCGGAGAAATTTGGTGGCAATATTTCTTTTAAAACTTACTCAGATTTGGAAAAAACTTTTGCCGAGAAAAAAGTTCATCCGATGGATTTAAAGGTGGTTTTGATCAAATACTTAGATCAACTAATTGAACCGGTCCGACGCCATTTTGAAGAAAACACCGAGGCAAAAAAACTATTAGAACAGGTTAGGAGTTTTCAGGTAACGAGATAATAAAATTGATTGTAAATCATAAATGTTTAATCTAAAATCTAAGATCTATCATCTAGGATCAAAAAAAGGCGAAATCGCCACTCTTCTTACTTTAGGCTTGGTACTTATTGGTGCTGTGATAACCTTAGGTTCTTCTTTTTTTACCAATAAACAAAAAAGTATCTCATCAAATCCAAAAGCATCTTATACGTGTGAGTTGCCAATAAATATTGCAAGTCAAGATTGTTCATATGGTTATACAACTGTTGGGTGTCAATCTGGTTATGCCGAATGTAAACCGGCTCCTACAGTCAAACCTAGTCCAACAAAACCTCCGACTTCTACCTGTCCCTATACTTGCACAAAATATAACTGTTCCTCAGGTTATGTCCACAATACCAGTTATTCATGTTCAGGAATAGACATGGTCTGTTGTCAGAAGAGTTTAGTAAGTCCAACCAAAACTTCAACACCAATAAAATCTCCAACACCTTCTTCTGATGGTTGTCATTATCTAAATCCAAAAGAGTGTTCAAACGATTGTCTTGGGAACTGTTCCAGATGTACTAATGGGAGATATAAATGTGTTGCAAGAACACCTACGGTTATATCATCACTTCAAGATTGTGGAACACCTATTTATATCGCAAGCAATGATTGCTCATATGGTTATACAACCGTAGGATGTAAATCTGGAACTGCTAAATGTAAATCCAAGCCTATTTCAGTTCCAACTCCAACAAGATCAGCTGAAGATTTGTTTAATAAAGACTGTCGCTGTATAAACGGATTATGGGGTGGAGGCGGTTGTGATAGTTGGCAAAGAGGAAGATCGTGTTTGCCAACGGGCTTATCTCAATGTAGACAAAACAATCAACGTTGTGGCAGCTCCAGTGACACCAGCTGTTGTTCAGGATACTGTGTTCCTACTCCACATGGATTTTATTGCCAATCTGCCAATATCGTTGCCAAGGGATGTACTTCCTTGACGACAAAATGTGATGGAAATTATTTAATGAAATGTTATAACGGAGCCTGGGTAAAAGATAAATTATGTGATAGTTGTCAAACATCTTTGTTGGGGCCGAAATGCGCAGAAACAAGTACGGGAGGTACAGCTCAAATATCAAAATCTCCGACAGTTAACGGAAAAGCCTGTACAACAAAAAATAATTGGCTAGGCACATGCACTCTTTCGAGTAATTGTAATTCTATCGCGGCAGGAATTGCCTGGGACTCCAGCGTGGCAGAATGCAAATCGCCAACAACACCGATCGGTTATGGTAGAGGAGGTGTCGGTAGTTATGGTTGTTGTGGATCAAAATCAAATAATACTTGTTCTCAGAAGGGGCTGGTCCAGAAGAGGGGAGAAAAATGTTTTTCCTGTTTTCTAACCAATAAACCAGAAGGAGAGATGATAGAAGTTTCAATGAGTTTTTGTGAGAATGTTGCTTCGGGAAATATAGCCACGATGAATAATAGTGAAATTATGTTGAATGCGACTTCTACAGAAGATCAATATCATCTTCGTCAGAATGCTTTTGATATATTTGAAGAATCTGATGCTTCCTTTGGTATGAAAACCGCCTCATGGCTTATGGAACAAGCTGACTCTGTGACATACTATACTTTTGGACAGTTGCCAAAAATTTTCGGGGGAGAAGCAGAAAGTTCAATGGGTAATTACTATGTGGCTCAGATGGATGCTAATGCGGCCGCTGAAGCTCAAGGAATAACAAGAGAAGTCACTGTTGGTCAGGCTTTGACGACGGGGGTCATTGG
>Ga0210039_1002235_pt1 | contig 16360 bp, 20 predicted proteins | sample CryGeyCG2114_250_3_FD_185460 | JGI IMG/M metagenome (GOLD analysis project Ga0210039, IMG submission 185460) | Groundwater microbial communities from aquifer - Crystal Geyser CG17_big_fil_post_rev_8/21/14_2.50 (SPAdes) (version 2) | ecosystem: Environmental > Aquatic > Deep subsurface >...
CTGCCGTAGATGAAATTAATAGCAGACCAAGAAAGCGCTTGGGCTATCTTACTCCTTATGAAGTATTTTATGAAAAAAAATCCAAATGCTAAGAAAAGGGATGTTGCAGTTAAGAATAGAATTCAGGAAAAGAAAAGAGAAAAAAAGCAGAAAAAGACTCTTTTGCATCCAAAAAGCCTCGGCATTCGTACTCTCTTTGAAGATAGAAATGTATTACAGAACATTTGCATTTATTCAAAGAATTGTTTATACTGAAGACATAATAAAAACAAAAATCACACGCACGATCTTTACGGTCGTAGAAATAAAAATATGACAGCAAACAATACAACGCATATCGATCCAGAACTTCAAAGCACAGAAGAACAAGTTGCTAAAATCAAGGCACTTCGTGATATGGTGCTGAGTGCTGAGAAAACTATTCAGGGAGCCAAAGCGATGCTCCTCCAGTTAGAAGGCAAGAAAAAAACAGGGCGTCCCCGCAAAGTAGATTTAGATACTGTAGATGGGACCGTTGTTGAAGGTACTTTCGATGGACAGATTATGATTGGTACCGATGGAAGACAATACCCTGTGCCAGCAAACTACGCTTCCAAATCCAAACTCGTCGAAGGTGATATGCTCAAACTCACCATCACTGATCGTGGCGCTTTCCTCTACAAACAAGTCGGGCCAATCGATCGCAACCATGCTATTGCAGTGGTAACACAGGACGAAAACGGCAACTATTATGTCATCGCTGATGGCAAGCCATTCCGCGTACTCCTCGCCTCTATCACCTATTTCAGAGCGATGCCAGGCGATGAAGTAGCTATTGTAACCTCCCAAGACCCTGATGCCACATGGGCAGCTATCGAGAATGTGATTCAGAAAGGTGCTCGCGATGATTGGCAGAGTGCTCTCACCAAAGCGACTGAGGAGAACGAAAGCATCAACACCTGGAAGAAAGATCTGAAAGATGCGAAGCCCAAAGAAGATTCTTTTGTGCATTCGAATGACACATTCACTTCCGAAGACACACACACTCTCGATGATTGGGTTCGTGATATGGAAGAGATAGAGAAGGAAATTAAACAGAGTGCCTCATAAAAATTGTTATGGAAATAAAGAATTGGGATAAGGCGCGTCTGAGACGTGTAATACGTCAGTTTGCGAAATTCGTTATCGTTGGTGGTATCAACACAGGCATCGATTTCCTCATACTCAATACTCTTATTTATATCACCGGTATAGAAACAGGTAGCGGTATTTTTGTTTTAAACAGTATCTCTTTCTCTGTAGCAGTCGTGAATAGTTATTTCATGAACAAACGCTGGACATTCCAAGACAAAACAAAGACAGAGCAGACCACAATCAAATTTTCCGCTTTCTTCATTATTAGTATTATCGGACTCTTGATTAACGGCATAGTACTGACAAGCATCACGACGTATATTCCCCCATTCTTTGGGCTGAGTGCTGTACTTTGGGCGAACATCGCCAAACTGTTTGCTACAGGATTCTCACTCGTGTGGAACTTTGTTGGTTACAAATTGTTCGTTTTCAAGAAATAGCATTACTTAAAAGTATTATCCTGAGAAGCCTAAGGCAAGGATTCGGACCCCGCCTGCAACGTTATAAGTAGCATTTCGGGCAGGTTTTTTTATTACTAAAAAAGAGGTATACTAGTAAATGTCAGACTCAAATTTTGACAACATTATTTGAGATATTTGTTTTATACTAACTATTTTCATTTCGACATTTTTATATTACTTCATCTTTCTATGTCTACATCTACTACCCTCTATCGTAAATATCGCCCCCAAACGTTCGCTGATGTCGTAGGGCAAAAACATATTGTCACCACCCTCACAAACGCTCTCGCGCTGGGTCGCGTCGGTCAGGCCTATCTCTTCACGGGTCCTCGTGGTACAGGCAAGACAACACTCGCACGCCTCTTTGCCAAGGCAGTCAACTGTTCTCAGAGAAAAGGAAGTGAGCCGTGCAATACCTGTGAACATTGTCTCTTGATGACCGATGGACGATCCCTTGACGTTATAGAGATTGATGCCGCTTCGAATAATGGCGTCGACAATATCCGTGAACTGAAAGAAACAGTTGCTCTACCTCCCACACTTGGATCGCACAAGATCTATATCATTGATGAAGTACATATGCTCTCTACTGGAGCATTCAATGCGTTGCTCAAAACACTTGAGGAACCACCACTCCATGTTATCTTCATTCTTGCAACCACTGCTCTTCACAAAGTCCCAGATACGATTGTTTCTCGGTGCCAACGTTTCGATCTCTCTCGTTTTCCAGTAAAAAGCATTATCGGCAAATTAGAGAAAATTGCAAAGGCTGAAAAACTCAAAATCGATGCTGGTGCACTCGAAATGATTGCTCTGACGGCAGAAGGTGGTATGCGTGATGCAGAATCCCTCCTGATGCAAATCATTTCTCTTGAGGCCTCACCGATTACTGAAGAAAAAGTCATCGAAGTACTCGGGACAACCAAAAAAGATAATATTGTGACGCTTCTTCGATTGATCGGGGAAAGTGAACTCTACCCGAGCTTGAACTTTGTCACGAAGCTTTCTCTTGATGGCACGGATCTTTCAATTTTCTGCGGTGTTTTTCTTCATTACCTCAGGGATCTCCTCCTTGTCTCCGCAAATATCGAAAGAGGTCTAGAAGACATCGATTCCTTTACAGAAGAGCAGAAAAACGATATGCGGACACTCGCGCATATGTTTTCTCCTGATGATGTCGTACGTATGCTCGAATACATACAAATCGCACAAATAGGAAGCAAGGTGTCTGTCATTCCAGAACTCCCCTTGCAAATTGCTCTCGTGAAAATCATCTCACAGAATGCACCAGTAACCCACGCGCAAGGAGAGAAAAAATCCGTTCCAACATCACAAAAGGAAACTCCTTCAGTCCAAGAAAGCACGAAGAAAGAAGCGCCTAAGGAAGCCACTTTGTCAGTGTCTCTTCCTAAACCAAAAGAAGAACAAATATCTCTTCACCATACCGAAGTACCTAACAAAACGATTGAAGAAACAGAATCAAACATTAGCCTCAGTACTATCGTGAGTGAATGGAACGCTATTTTGAACACTGCAAAGAAGCTCAATGCGTCACTGAGCCTCGCACTCTCTACAGCACATCCTGTTCAAAGCACAAATAACATTATCACTATCGCTGTGAAGTACCCTTTCCACAAAGAACGTCTCGATGAGAAAGCCAATCAATTGACACTCGCGACAGCTTTTGATACGATACTGAAATCGAAAATGAAGATCAAAATCATTGTTGAAGGAGTTTCTTTCACAGAAAATAAGACAGAAACAGTCGAAAAAAACCCACTCATTGATCAAGCAATGGAAATGCTTGGTGGGAAATTTGTGAGTACGGAGAATGGTTAAAAAAAATATACTGGGGAGTAGCCAAGTGGTAAGGCAGGGGCCTTTGAAGCCTCCATTCGTAGGTTCGATCCCTACCTCCCCAGCTTACAAAATAAGCATGCTATCGCCGAAAGAATAGAAAGAAAAATGGTTCTCAATCGCTCTATTGTAGAGTTCGACGATGTTTTTTTTTGCCTTCTTATCTTGCAAAAAAGCATCGACCAGGAACATCAGTGACGTTTTCGGGAGATGAAAATTGGTAATCAGAATGTCCGCTATTTGAAACTCATACGGCGGATAAATAAAAATATCCGTACGGTCTTTCTGGAAAACAATTTGATGATTCTTTGCCAATGACTCGATGGTGCGGAGCGCTGTTGTACCTACGGCAATGATCGGATGCCCCGCCTGTTTTGCAATATTGATATGCTCCCTCGTACCTGGCGCAAGAGTGATGAATTCTGTATGCAGTTTTTTCGTACGGAAATTGTCAGATGTGAGAGAGGCAAATGTCCCAAGACCGACGTCGAGCGTCACGAAATCAATTCCGATATTTTTCTTTGCAAGTGAGGCAAAAACAGTATCAGTGAAATGAAGTGAAGCTGTCGGAGCAGCGACCGATGCTCCTTCTTTGGCAAATACTGTCTGATAGCGTTTACGCAGAACATCTTCTTTTGTTTTAGCACCTTCCAAATAATGAGGAAGAGGTGTTTGTCCATATTTATGAAGCAATGTCTGAAGTGACTCCCCTGCGTGACTCACCACTCTCACGAAAAACATATTCTCTTTCTGACCCACCACCTCGAAATAATCACCACTTGGAAAAGTGAGTTTCTGCCCTACGTTCGTTTTGCGATCGACGAGTACGGGAATATATTCCTCATCTTCTATTTCATTGGCAAGAACAAAGACTTCTATCTTCCCCCCTGTCTCCTTTGTGAGCCAGAGCCTCGCAGGAAGTACTCTCGTGTCATTGAGTATCATAAGTGACTGGGGCGAGAGATATTTCGCAATATGACGGAAAATATCAAAGGTCACCGTATCAGTTTTCGTATCATAAATAAACAACCGAGCACTATCTCTCGGTTCTATTCCTTCTTTCCGAATCAATCCCTTCGGAAGAGTATAATCATATTTTTCCATATCCATCATTTCCATACAGTATGAAAAGTACCAAATAAACTGACAAGAAAAAATTCTGCTTTCGCACAGAATTATTCTTTATTTTTTCCTTATTTTTATTCTCCGAGATTTTCTTTTCTATTTCTCTCGAGCTCCATTTTTAGTTGTGCATTTTCTTTTTTCAATTCGATCATCTTGAGCTCTCGACCAGTCATTATTTTATTCATACGGTCTTGCTCAATGACAGTTTTCTTCAATATCTCTTCTGATTGTTTCCGTTCAGAAATATCTCGTGATATTCCTACAAAATACTTCACTTCCCCTTTCTTATCAAAAACAGGATTCACAATAAGATGACACCACTCACGATCTGCGAATTCTGGTAGATGTTTCACATCGAGAGACATTGGTTTTTTCTCCGCAATGCTTCGCGCTATCACTCCTCGTATTTCTTCCCGCTGTTCTGGAACAACTGATAATGTCCAATCGAAGCCAATTGCTTCGTCTAAACTTCTAAAGTTATGCTCTTTGAGACCACCAGGGCTCATATATTCGATTTTGTTATCGAGATTGAACAACTTGATACAGTCTGGCGACGATTCCATCAACATTTCAAACTTCTCTTTTTCATCGGAACAATCCTTATTATAATCTTGTTGCATATTGCTTTATATTATTTGAATAAATATACTGCAAGGACATTCCTATTTTACCATATTACAAAGAGAATCCACAAGAACATATACATAAATTCTAATCAGATATCAAAGAATAAGTTCTTTGAAGCCTCTATTCTCATATTTTGTAGACTCTGTCCTACTCAGTTGGAACTCTATTATAGCAGAACTGAAGACTTAGCAGAACATCTTCTTCTGTGATACTCGAGGACAACGGCTTTCATTTAGTGACCTCCTCAGTCTGAAGAATAATAAAAAAAGAACTCTAGCAAAACTCTAGCAAAAAAGGGGCTATTTATCTATAAAAAGATGCAATAAGACACAAAGGCCGTTAGTCGGTACAATTCTATACCCAAAGATTCTCCAAGACGCGTCAGTTGTTCCCTAAGAGCATTCTCACTTCCTCTGCCATCATAATACCCAGACAAAAAGAGAGGAAACCGAAATCCATCACGCATATGAAGAGATATATAATATGTATTCTCGATAAAATTTGAAGCCTTACCAATGAATGATACTCGGGCGCTTTCAATGGTATCAGCAGAAATAGTTTTCTTCTTCTTTCCAAAAAGTGTGGTACTTTCTATAAGGAGAGTGCGGTGCAGAGGATCGATAGTTGTCACTTCATGGTATGGAGAAAACAACGACGCAAAAGCGAGGACAAAGAGAAGTATGCCTAAAAGAAATCCTCCGGTACTATCTGAGAACTGCACCGCATCAAAATCACGAAAACGGTACATAAGTATCCCTCCAACGAAAAAAGAGTAGAAGACAGAACAAAATATTCGATGGTGTTACTTTCAAGTTTCCATGTATCCATAAATTTTTATACATTGATAATTCTTCTATAGTATCATTATTTTTCCATCTAAGACTAGACTTCTGCTTCTTTTTTCGTTCGTTCTCTTTGTTTCTTCATCTGTCTCTCATGACTTTCCTTTCGTTCTCGCATGAGCAGTGCGAGAGAGAATGCAAGTATGGCAGACAAAATCCAAAAGAGAAGCGTGATAAAGGACCACTTCTGTATCCCCAATCCAGGAGGTAGAAGCGTGAAAGAACTGAGTAAAAACATCCCCAGGAAAATACGCACAAAATAGTGCCAAAAAGAACGAACGATAAAATCCGTACGCTCTTTTTTTATCCTTTTATCATCTTGTTTTTGCTCTCCTTGTTTCTTCGGAGTAGATTCATATTCTGCGAAAAAGTTTTTCAAGGCCTTGACGTTCCACTGATCCGTTTGCGTAATATAAATATAAAGTAGGACGAGTGGGAAGAAGAAAACAAAGAAAGTTGTATCAAAATGATCTGCAGGAAGAGAAGAAAGTGGCGCAAAGAGTGAAACATCTGCATCTGTAAAATGAGAAGCGAGTAATATACGATGTATCAGATATATGTATATATCCAAACATACCGAAACATTAATGAAGAAAAGAGGAAGTACTAGGTAGCGTAAAAATGATCCTTGTGGTAAATAAAAAGGCAAGAAAAAAGGAAGCTCAAAAATATTGAAAATACTATCAATTATTCTTCCTAAAGTATGGCTTATTCTTTTGAAGAATCGCAACATAAAAGACTCTTATTTTGTGGACTCTGTCCTATACTCAGTTAGAACTCTATTATAGCAGGACTCTCGGCTTGGAGGGAACTGGGGATGGCTATTGAGCAGGAAAAGATAACGTAATCAAGCTTATTCGAAAAGCTGTTTTTCATACGAAGGAAATTCATCTCCCCATATTTTTACGAACGTGTTGTCTACCATTTTTTCCCTCTCTACATATGGAAGATTTTCCAGCTGATTATTCAAGACAATGTGGAGAAGCTCATGAAGCATCGTCTCAAAAAGAAATTCCACATCCTTCCCCATAGCCACATTAAGAAAAATATTACAAGGCAGTTCGTAAAATCCATACGGACCATAAAACGTCATGGCGCAAGAATATTCCTCATACAGCGAGATACCACCCTTTTCACAGTATGCTACCAAAGCATTCGAAAGCACGTTTCTTTTCTCTCTCCACAAATAAGCCAATGCATTCTTCATATTTGATGCGTCATAGAGATGATCATCATTTTCAATCACCGATGAGTTGTCTTTCCCAGCGAGAAGCTCCTCTGGATAACGAAAATGCATTGATTCAGGTATGCCAGGAAGAAATGGGCGCAAAATATCGATGCTCCGACGAACCGATTCGTCATTATATTCAAAATAGATTTCCATAAAAAAATAGGGCTGAATGAACAACCCTATTGTAGAACGATACGAATACATTGGCAATTCCTTCATAGTCTCCTTGTATAATTACAAAAAGACTACCTATCCCTATAGAATTTAGACCAATGCTTTAGCAATTTCTTCGACTTCCGTGCGATTGCACAAAAGATCATTATTTACGCATTCCTGGACAATCTCCTCTATCGTCCGAGTCCCGTCCAAAAGAACCAGGATTTGAGCTGCTAAAGGACTCAGCATGCGGATCCCTCGCTTTTCAAACATAACCAGATACTGTCCATCGCTTTCCAATCGTAGCTTATACCGAAATGCTACAACTGGTTTCTCCGCAAGAACTCTTGGTATTTCTTTATTTCTTTATTTCTTTTGAACTTGGGTTTCACAAGAACGTCAAAAATAATTTTTCTACCTTGATTGTAAGCCGTCTTCCGAACTGCTGATAACCATCTTTCTTCGCTGGGCCATGGGATAAACTCATCAGGAGCGAACTGTTTCTCGACACCACGGGAAGCAGAACACCCTCCCCCGCAAAAAATCGGGCAAATCCGACACAACATCGGTAAGTGTTTCAAGGAGCGCATACTTTCCAATGGCTCACCCCAGAGCTCATTCAATTCCTGTTCAAGGATATTTCCAAGCGGAACCGAAGTGGCAGAACAATGCTTGATTCTTCCGTTGAAATCTACTTGCGCAAACCCTACCCCTTGCGAACAATAACTAAGGTATGGCCAGAATCGAACAGGGACCACACATCGTGGCAATGAATCAGATAGCGAAATATTCACGCCGAGCTCCAAATAGCACTTTTTGATATCGACGAGCAGTCTCAGGTAGTCTGTCAAAACCAGATTTTCGTATCTTTCATCGTGGAAAAGGCGATTAATCCCAAAATTACTCACTCCATAACACTCCTTAAGTTCTTGGACGAAAGAATAGATCTGAAATGAATTTTCAGCACACGGCGTGTACACAACACTAACCGTTATACCTACTTTTTGAAGGCGCTTTATCGTATCCATTGCACGAGAGTAACTGCCTTTCTTACCAACGATAGAATCATGAATTGATTCATTTCCATGGAGAGAAATAGAGCAGGAGCTAACGCCATACCGCACGAGGTAATCAATATCATCATCCAGAAACAAATACCCATTCGGACCAAATTATTTACCCTCATTATTTACGGCTTAAAAGTCGCGGTATGAAACTCATTCCAATTAGAATCAAGCCAATACCGACAATCGTCTGAAAATCAGGATACCAAAAGATGAGCGTAACAAGAAAAATCCAAATGGAAATCGACATCCATCCATCAGCAACTGCCTTGATAACTTCTCGAAACCAGTCAGAAAGAGTCGGATGCAATTTTCCATCATCAGGATATTTGAGCATAGCGTTCGTTTTTATTATGTAGCTTTGACCATATTCCTACCACACCCTACTTTTCACTTTTTTTCCTTCATCTAACTTTCAAATATAATTTCCTCGATGTGCTCTATAAATCAATTTATTTTTTTAATCATGGTTATATCCCATGAGCTTCCCTCATCTTCATAACAATAATCACCAATAACACAGTCTAAATCAATAGACCCCCCATTATTAAAATATAACTTTTCTACACGGGTTATCCCCTCGTCTGTTTCAATATCTGCCTGCAACAAATAACAGTTTTTTGTATCGTTACAAGCATAAACAATATACTTCCCATTTTCCCCAAATAAACTATTCCAACTTGAATATACTATAATAAAAATTATAACACCGACGAGAAGTGAACGGAAAAATACCGTTTCTATCAAACCTTTAAACCTAACTAGCTCTCTAATCTCAAGCTCTATTTTTTTAATCTGGTCTTCAGTTTCAATATTTTCATTCATACTTTGATCTTAGTTTAAACTGTAAAATCCTATTTTCTGTGATTACACTTATAGGCTAATCTTCGAGATAAATGAGGCTTCTTACGCTCAAAAATCCGACTTGGTGGACCTGGGCAGAATCGGACTGCCGCCTCTGCAATGCGAATGCAGCGTTGTACCACTTAACTACAGGCCCTTCCAAACACTTGACAGATCCTATTGCATCATACAGTAACTTGTGCTATTTTTGAAGTGCGAGGATAGAGGGGAAAATCTGGGAAGTCGGTATCTACTTTAGATACCACAATTATAAAACAACGTTTTTATTCCCATCCCATCTCCCCTCCTCGCTCTCCCTTCCTCTTCATAAAACGTCGAGGATTTTTTATTGCCAATTTTCTATTTCCCATGGCACTTCTTATACTTCTTTCCTGAACCACAAGGACAGGGGTCATTTCGATTCACTGTATCTTGATTGACGATCGGCTTCTGAGAAGTGCTTTCATTATTTGATGACCCTCCTTCATTTTTTACATTCCCATCCGAAGAAAATTGCGCAATTTCTTCACTCGCTCCCTGAAAATGTATTTCACGAGGAGTCTCTCTTTGCACTTCAGTAGTCGCCGGTCCAAGTTTCATAATCGTCATCAGATATGTTTTGCGTACAGTATCCATAAGACCGAGAAAAAGATCATACGCCTCACGCTTGTACTCGATGAGCGGATCACGCTGACCATAACCACGCAGTCCTATTCCTTGACGGAGATAATCGATCTCGTCGAGATGATTCATCCACAGCTGATCAAGAGACCGAAGATAGATTGACCTCTGAATATCATTCCACAAATCTTTTCCGAAGCTTGTTTCTTTCTCAATATACACCTTCTTCGCTTCCCCTATCAGATGTTCGAGTATGAGGCCTTTCTTCTCTACTTCATTCTTCGAACGATCATCGCGGATAGTATCGAGTTTTTTCACGGCTTCTTTCTCATCGAGTGTCGGGAACATACCATTGGCTTCTGTCACAATCTCTTCTATATTCCACTGTGATTCTTCTTCACCAGCGGTATGAAAACTGATGGTCCGGTCGAGCTCCTCCGAGAGAAGATTCAACGTCTCATCACGAAAAGCTTTTGTTTCGAGAACGTTCTTTCGTTTACGATAGACCACTTCACGTTGCTTGTTCATCACGTCATCATAATCAAGCACGTGTTTACGCATATCGAAATTATAGCCTTCAATTTTTGATTGTGCACTTTCTATGGTTTTCGAAATAAGACCATTTTGGATCGGTTCATCTTCAGGGAGACCAAGTGTCGTCATCATACTCTTCATCTTCTCACCTCCGAAACGACGCATCAGTTCGTCTTCGAGTGAAACGTAGAACTGTGATGCTCCAGGATCACCCTGACGTCCTGCACGCCCACGGAGCTGATTGTCGATACGACGTGCTTCGTGACGTTCAGTACCGATGATGACCAGACCCCCGACTTCACGAGCGCCTTCGCCGAGTTTGATATCTGTACCACGACCGGCCATATTGGTTGCAATCGTCACCGCACCTTTCTGTCCTGCATTGGCTACGATAGATGCTTCACGTTCATGATTCTTCGCATTGAGAACCTCATGGACCACTCCTTCACGAGTAAGGAGTGTACTCAAATATTCTGATTTCTCAATCGCAATAGTACCGATGAGAACTGGCTGACCGAGCGCATGAATTTCTTTGACACGATGAGCGATGGCTCGGTACTTCGCTTCTTCTGTTTTGTAAACAATATCAGGCAAGTCTTTGCGTATAAGCACTTTGTTCGTCGGAATCTCGATAACGTCAAGCTTGTACACTTTGGCAAATTCCTCTGCCGATGTGATAGCTGTCCCCGTCATTCCAGAGAGCTTATTGTACAAACGAAAATAGTTCTGAAAAGTAATAGTAGCAAGCGTTCTCGATTCACGTTGTACCGTCACACCTTCCTTGGCTTCGATAGCCTGGTGGAGTCCTTCGCTATACCTTCGTCCCGGCATCAGACGTCCTGTGAAGTCATCGACAATGATTACTTCTCCATCTTTCACAACATAATCACGATCAAGATTAAAAATAACCTGCGCCTTGAGCGATTGCTCGAGATGATGGACATACGCCACATTGCCTGAAGCATAGATATTCCCCATACCGAGCAGGTTCTCGACGTGCGTCATTCCTTCGTCAGTCAATGTGACCACTTTCATTTTCTCATCCACGATATAATCCTTCTCGGGTATGAGGAGCGGGACGATATGAGCAAACTTCTCATAGAGCTTCGTTGATTCACTATCTGGTGCCGAAATAATAAGCGGGGTACGCGCTTCATCTATAAGAATAGAGTCAACTTCATCCACTACAGCGAAATTGAGATCCCTCTGCGTCATTTCTTCGACCGAAGCCACCATGTTGTCACGCAAATAATCGAAACCAAATTCGTTGTTCGTACCATAGGTAATATCAGAAGCATAGGCTTCACGACGTGTGATGGGTACGAGGTTTTCCATTTCTATACTCACTTCATTCTCATCAGCTACCGAAGACACGAAGCGATACGAAACATTCTGTCCAACAATACACGCTGTCGACAATCCCAGAGCCTCGTACACACGACCCATCCAGTTACAATCACGTTTAGCGAGATAATCATTGACCGTCACGACGTGTACACCTTTTCCCGAAAGAGCATTCAGATAAATAGGCAGTGTCGAAGTCAGCGTCTTTCCTTCACCCGTTTTCATTTCAGCGATTTTCCCATGATGCAGTGCGATACCACCGAGCATCTGCACATCATAATGGCGTTCACCGATGACCCTCCCTGCTACTTCCCTCACCACTGCAAAAGCTTCGGGCAAAATATCGTCGAGGGTCTCACCTTGCGTGAGCCTCGCTTTGAATGCTTCGGCTTTTCCTTTGAGTTCATCATCAGAAAGACCTCGCATACCAGTATCAAAGGTATTGATTTTTTCCACCAGCGGACGGAATTTATTCACTTCACGTTCATTTGAACCAAACAGTTTTTCAAAAAATGACATAATTTATGGCTTTAAAAAGGGAAAATATACCGCTGTATTGTAACAGAAAAACACGTTCTCGTCAAAGAGAATAGTATCGCTTCCTACCAAGAATGGAAAGAGAGAAATACCTTATGAACGAGCGAGATAGTGATCCAAAGTATAGATCCAATTCTCATCATTCTCTCCTCCGCTTTCTCTCGTCATAATTTTCTGATTGAGCATCCAGCTGATATATCCTTGATCGACGAGCGATACTTCACTTACTTTTTTTCCGGCATATTTTCCGAAATTAAATGTATCGTAGAGAATCGGCACAAGAGAAACGGCAATCATTTTTTCAATAACCTTTTCTTCATCACCTATTTCATGAATCATCTTCATAAAGAAATAGTCGAACAACTTCTCGAGCACTTTCACATCACCGAGCGCACTGTGAGCAGGAGCATCCTCTACTGCGAGGCCATAATAATACCGCAGGTACTGCAAACTTTTCTTCGGAATCACATTCTCCGTATCAATATGATGAGCGATTTTGAATGTATCGATACTCTGTTTCGGAGTCAATCCTTCACGCCTGAGCATTTCGATATCAAAAGGCGCATTATGAGCCACCACAATGTTCCCCTCAGAGAAAAGAGTCCGTAAATCTCTCTCCATAACAGAGCCGATGAACGGAGAGTGATGTTTCACCATCTCGTTGGTGATATTGGTCACAACCATAGCATCAATAGTGATCGGTACAGGTGGCTTGAAGAGATCTTCGTATGCTTCTCCTTTATACATATAGGCGACCTGACAGACTCTATCCTCCTGCCCCATACCCGTAGTTTCTGTGTCAAGAAATATGAGATGATCTTTGTTCATAAAAAAATCGCTTAGGGATTAGAGACATAAGTATAGCACATAGAGCGTCGCACAGTTTTCAAAAATGAGCATCGGGATACCAACGATGAAATACCACTTATGAGTTTTGTGTCGAAAGGCAAACATTCCAAGATACACCCCAATACTTCCAAACATTGTCGCAAGAAAGAAAAGCATGCCCTCAGAGATTCTCTCTTTATTATTTTTCTTCGCGCGACGTTTGTCAACCCACATTGTAAGAAACGCTACAAGATTTACAAGAGTAAAAAATGTCAGTAGAAGAGCTATTTTATTCATGTACTTGCTTTTGTGGAATTATACAGCTTTATCAGTATCATTTTTTCTGCACGAGAAAGTTTCTTCATTCGAGATTCTTCCTTCGAAGCAAGAGAGCGATCACGGAATGTTTCAGAGAAAACGAGTTTCACAGGACGTCGCCCTCTGGTATATTTTGCCCCGAGCGACGAAGAATTGTGTTCTTCTTTCCTGCGTTCAAGGTTTGTTGTAATCCCTGTATAGAGCGTCCCATCCGCACACTTGAGGATATAGAGATAATACATGATATGAGGTGTTACGACCAGATCTGGATGATGAACACTATAATCATCGCGAGACCAATAATGAACTGAATCACTGTACCAGCAAGAAACCCAAGCATTGATCCTATACCAGCACGAAGAGAAAGCCTTGTATCTTTCTTGGCAATAAGCATCTCGCCGGCGACTGCTCCAGCGAAAATACCAAAAAGAAGTCCAGGAAAATTAAGTATTATGAAACCAAGGAGTCCGCCAAGAACAGCACCCACACTCCCCCATTTGCTCGCCCCATACCGCTTGGCACCATACGCCGAAGCCAAATAATCAATAGCAAATGAGAATACCGTCACGATCCCAAAAATAATCAGTACCGAAAGCCCAATAGTATCAATACCAAAATAGAATGCGTAGAGAAGAATCCCTCCAAAAATAAGACCAATACCAGGGAGTGCCGGCAGAACCGTCCCAATAAGTCCTAGAAGAACCAAAATCACCACAAGAAACAAAATTCCTATTTCCATATGTACAATATATTGTTTTTTATTGATGAAAGTTCGATCCTGCTACCGCTATAAATTCCCAAAGAGAGAATGATAACAACTATGAGGACACCGACAAGGATCATACGCATATTCATTGAGAATGACATCCTCAGTATACCAGTTCCTACGAAAAAAATATATCAGAATCCCTTCTTCATCGTTGATCTGAGAAAAGTTCTTTGCAGAAGTCCAAATATGTATTTCAGAGTCAACATATCTCCCTTTCTTGGAGAAACAGCCTTTCTTCTCGTTGTGAAACCCTTATTTCCATAACACAAAACGAGATTCTGAGCTCTTTTATGCTCGATGATACTTTTTATATTTTGCATACTCATTTATTCCAACTTTTTATTATAGAGTGTTTTGGCATTTCGATTGGTAACTACTTTTTTTCCTGTTTTCGATTCAATCTGCTTCCGTGCATTGCCTGCGATGTTCCCTCCTTCATGCGCCACAATTTTATTCTCATTAAGATTCTCTGGTTCATATGTCTCAGAAATTTCTGTTGTAGCTGTTTCTGCAAGCATATTCAGCACAAGCTCCAAATTAGTCATGTTATCACGTAAATTTTCCTTTTTCAGATCCTTCAATGCTTTATATTCTCTTGTCGTCATACCCGTCCAAGCCTGAGTAATTTCATTGGTGAGAATTGCAAATTCTCTTCCTTCTCTCACTCCTCGTTTTTCCCATTCTTCTGTGAGTGACTTACGAATTTCGATGCTCTTCAATCGTTGATTGATCCATTCACGACTATAACCTTTTTGTAAATATGTTTTCAGTGCACGATTGATAGCGAGTTCTGGATCAGCAGTTTCTTCCAATCGTTCATACCCAATACGTGCAAGCCATAATTTGAGAGGTTCTGCATTGGGCGATGGAATAGATTGTACGAGACGAAGCATAACCTCTGTATCAGCAACATCAGTCAGATATTTCTTACCATCAGATGATTCTAATTTCAGTTGGTGACATTTTGTCACCGACTCATTTCCCTCCTTTCGAAGTCGTTCTGCAAGCTTATTCCAATATTTTCTCGCATCAACACTATTAGTCAATACTTTTACAACATCAATAACGGAAAAATACCACAATTCTTTTTCAGCATCCCAATGTCGGCGAATTTGTTTCCCCTCAAAAATAGCTATCGCCTTCATTTTTGATTCTTTTTTCATAACATATTTTTGTTTACATTACTTACATATAGTATAATACAACATGCGTGAGAAAGATGTCAAGCAATAAAAAAGCAACTCCTTTTATGGAGTCGCTAACAAGAAGATACACGAGGGTTTCACCTTCATTTCGGTTTTCGAACGAGGAAGAAAAGTATAGTAGCGCTGATGGCTCCGAGTGTATCAGCGAGCATATCTTTCTGTGCATCCCAGATATCACCCTGACTGCCGAGATACGCCATAGCATCCTCTGCATTTGATTTGGCAGCGTAGATCCATTCGACGAGTTCATAACTCATAGCGATAGTAGCGATGACGAAAACAGGATATGTGAAAAGAAGAAATTTATTCGCTACCAGTTTCTTGCTCCAGAGCCACTCTGCGATAGCAAAGGCATAAAATCCGACCGAAAAATGAGCAATGCGATCGAAATGATTGCGAGAGAATCCGAAGAAATCACTGAACCAGTCGAAAGGAACGAGCGCAAAGGTGTAGTGTCCGCCAATAGTATGAAGGTAAATAAGCACAAACATGAGTGCATACGCCAAACGCGAAAAACGTATACCGCCATAATACAGACCTATAATAATCGCCAGAATAATCCACACTGTGAGATTCTCCGCAAACCACGTCGTCCGGTCTATCGGATTGATAGCAAGCACAGAAAAAAGCACAACATAGACCGAAAGAAGTCCCCCTAAGAATTTCGATGAGTCATTCATACCACAATATATTTATATTTTTAAATGTTAGATTCTAGAGCGTTGTTTACAAAAATTGATTGAGCGGTTACGCTCAAGAGTAACAATTTTTGGAAACAATATGGTAATCCACAAGAAAACGCGATTAACACCAGATCAGAGGAAGGAGCTTGCCAATGAGTATTTCAAAGACCATATCCGTGTCTGTGACTTGATACGGAAGTAC
>Ga0210039_1002240_pt1 | contig 16329 bp, 13 predicted proteins | sample CryGeyCG2114_250_3_FD_185460 | JGI IMG/M metagenome (GOLD analysis project Ga0210039, IMG submission 185460) | Groundwater microbial communities from aquifer - Crystal Geyser CG17_big_fil_post_rev_8/21/14_2.50 (SPAdes) (version 2) | ecosystem: Environmental > Aquatic > Deep subsurface >...
TCAGCTGGTCGGCCGCCACCCAGGGGCTGGATTACCGGCTCGAGGTCGCTACCGACGCGGGTTTTTCCAACCTCGTACACGACATCAGCACGCGCGATACGTCGGTCGAGCTGAGCCTGAATTCATCGACGGTCTACTACTGGCGAGTCACCGTGGACAACGCCTGCGGCAGCGAGGTCTCCGCCGTGTTCAGCTTCACCACCCAGCCCGAGCCCGGCGACTGCCCGATCGGCGTCACCGCCAGCGTCGTCTGGTCCGATGAAATGGAATCGGGTGCCAATGGATGGACCCTCGGTGCCGGCTCGATCCAGAACACCTGGCAGCAGAGCAGCGCCAACGTACATGGTGGCGCGTTTGCCTGGAACGCGGAAAACCTTGCCAGTGTCAGTGACCAGCGCCTGGTTTCACCGGCGATTGCGCTGCCTGGCACCGCGGAGCTTCCGCTCACACTGCGATTCTGGAATCACCAGGAACTCGAGGATGCGACCGATTCTTGCTGGGATGCAGGCGTGCTGGAAATTTCCACCGACGGCGGCTCAACATGGGCCGACCTGAACGGTGCCGAGATCATCAATCGCGCTCATGACGGCCTGGTCAGAGTTTCCGCGAATCCAATTACCGGGATGGAAGCCTGGTGCGGAGACCCTCGCGCCTGGGAGGACTACGCGGTCGATCTGTCGGCTTATGCCGGCGAGACCATCAACCTCCGCTTCCGGCTCGGCACTGACGCCTCGGTCGGCGGTCGCGACGGCTGGACCATCGACGATCTACGGGTCGAATCCTGCCCGGCACCACTGCTCGAGGAGATCTTTGAAGACGGCTTCGAGAGTCCCTGAGCCCAGCTTTGCGCATGCGCCGGGAGGCCCCGCTTCCCGGCCGCGTGCGACCCCGGAACTCAACCGCCACTGGACCTGGCGGGCCCTACGGCGGGCCAACATGCCGGGCTGAGCGTCTACACTATTGCTGACACGCGACGCGCGCACCGTGACGCCTGAGATCCCCTTCAACCGGCACCGAGCGCGGCTCGGTGCACAGACCGTGAGTTTCACGACATGACTGACTTGCCGAATTGCCCGAAATGCGACTCCAGCTACAGCTATCAGGACGGCAACCTGCTGGTCTGCCCCGAATGTGCCCACGAATGGAGTCCGGGCGAAACCTTCGAGGACGACAGCGCGCTGATTGCCCGTGACGCCAACGGCAATCTGCTCAACGATGGCGACACGGTCACGGTAATCAAGGATCTCAAGCTCAAAGGCAGCTCGCAGGTGATCAAGGTCGGCACCCGAGTCAAGAACATCCGCATCGTCGACGGCGACCACAACATCGATTGCCGGGTCGACGGGATCGGGGCGATGCAGTTGAAATCCGAGTTCGTGCGGAAAGCCTGATCAGTCCCATGACCCAATCGATCTGCATCTGATCAGGCTCAGGGCACGATTCGCTCGCTCAAGGCCACTACCCCGCCGGGCTGTTCCGGCGCCAGCTCGACGATATAGCCCGAGCGCGATGCGAAGCGCTGTTCAGGTGCCAGTTGCATGTCGGGGTAGAGTCCGGGGTTGGGGCTGCCCTGGATCTGATGTTCGAGCACTTCAAGCAGAAAGTCGCGGTGGAAGTGATCAAGCAGGTGGATGAAGGAATCGCGGAACATCGACATCGCGTACCAGGCCCGGAACTGGACATCGGTGGCGGCATAGTCCAGACCTCGGGTATTCATCCAGGCGCGGACGCGAAAACGCTCCGGATAGGCGTCGCTGGCCAGCGCATCGGTCCAGGAGAAACGCAGCGCCTGGCGCAATTCGGCAGAAGCCGAAGCACCCATTTCAGCAACGGCCGAGGCCGGCAGGTAGACCAAGGAGGCACCGCTGTCGCGCCACCAGCGCTCAACCTCGAGCGGGTCGGGATCGCGTTGCCACACCACCAGCACGTCGGCAGCGACAGCGCCGATGACTGTATCGGCGGCGGCAACAGAATGGATCCGCGCTTCCTGGCCGAGACTTTTGGCCAGATGCGCGGCGGCAGCCTGTTCCGCCGCTGAATCGCCAACGCGCTGCACCACGACCGGGTTGCGTTGGTCGAGCTGCGTCGCGATCAATTCGCTTTCGAGCAACATGCCGCGGTTGAAATAGACGGTATAGCCACCCAGCGGGCCGGGAACATGCGGCAGATCGGTGATCGGAAAGAGGGTAGGAATACCATGTTCGTCGCTGAACGCCCCGATCTCGGCCCATGGACCTTCGGTGATACCGCTGATCAGTGCGAACACCGGCTGGCGGGCATAGTGCGCTTCAAGCTGCTCGCGCCAGCTCTGCGGCGGACCTTCAATCTCCCAGACATGCATCCGGTACAACCGCGAGTAGCGGGTGTAGAGACTCGAGCCATAGACCGAATGCCCGGCCAGTTGCAGGTCACCGAGGGTGCGCGTGTTGTACCACTCGGTGAAGCTCGCGATGGTGCCGACCAGCGCCTCGCGGCTGGCTTCAGGCACATCGCGATGGACGATCGTGGCGAGCTCGACATGCTGCTCCCCGACCCCTTCGGAAATCTGCACCGACAGGGTCCGGAGGTAGGCCACCAGATTGTGCAGGTCGATTTCATCCAGTTGATAGCGCGGCATCAGCTCCTCGAGCACCCGACCATCCGGGTCCAGTCCGCTGCGCAGCACCGTGCCCAGAGTGTCCATGTCATAGGGCTCACGATCACGGATGCGCCGCACCTGGTGGCGGAACTCGGCGGTCTGGGCCTGCATGAACAGCGCCCGGAAGCGATCATCACGCGACAGTCTGCGACCACCGAGCAAATAGGGCTGGGTGATCGGCGGAATGTAGAAGCCACCCTCATAGGAGCCGAAGCCGCTTCTGCGATGGCAGCGCACGCAGGCTGCGAGTTCGCCACGAACTTCGGTATCCCCAAAGCCTTGCGCCTGCAGCAGCTGGCCTGACGCAAGCTGACCGTACTGGTAGAGCATTCTTCCGGCCTCGGCATTGCCGCCGTCGGCTCCAGCGGCGACCCGCGGCGCAGACACGCAGAGAACAACGATCAGGACTACGGACTGAATTCGGCAAAGAGACATGGAGGACTCGCTACTGGGGATCCGGCAATAATGGTAAGGCACGTCGTTCGAGTCGACGCAGCGTTACGGAGGTCGAGCGCCTGAAATTCCCGCGCCGCAACTCCCGCGATCAATCTTTCAGACCAACCCGGGATTCGGCGGGTCGACGCGCATTGGAACGATGACAGTGACACGACAGAAAGAGCATGATCAGCCCGCCTCACGCTCGTGCTCAACCACCTCCCGGTACTGTTCAACCAGTGTATCGCTGCCAATCAGGCCGTCGATGCGGCGCCAGGCCTGTGCCGAGCCGCTCGAAATCAGGGTCACCGGCTGATGGTTCATCTTGTTCGAACCTTCATACAAGGCCTCGAGATCGCGTAACAGCCCGAATACCTGGTCCCGGCTACCGGTAAGAAAGCGAATCTTCGGGTCGGTCTCGAAGCGTTCGGCATAGGCCGCCAGGCGCTCGGGCGTATCGTGCTCGGGATCAACCGTGATCAGAACGATCCTGAAGTCGTGCTCGATCCGTTCCAACTCCGGTACCGAGCGATTGACATTGGCCGTGATCATCGGGCAGATGCCGGCGCAGCTGGTGAAAATGAAACTGATGATGGTGCGCTGCCCGGAATCGCGCAGCGAGGCTACATCGACCACCGCTCCATTCTGGTCGTGCAGCTCGATTGCCGGCAGCGCATAGTTGCGCTCGCTGACCACGAAGTTCTTGCGCATCGACTTCGAGTTGGTCTCGGCCAACGCCGGAAGACTCAGGATCATCGCCAGCGCCAGGGTGATTGAAGCAATCAGATATCCGGATTTTTGCATAGACATGAATTCATCCTGTTGCGGCAACGACATCGCCGGGCAGATGCCCGGCGATGTCGCTCCCTCTTGCAATCAAACCATACTTCAGTGAATCGACCAGACCGCCACATCGTGATGAAGTGGATCGAACTGGTACATCTTGAGACGCATTGGGGGCGTGTGATTCATGTGGAACTCCATCGGTAGCACCCCGAGCGTGGCCCCATTGATCCCGGTCACCCGTTGATTCTCGGGCAACACGCTCAGGGAATTGGCCACATCCAGCCATTCCGGCGCCAGACGATACGGCGGCTTGCCGACTGAGTTTCCTCCTCCGGCGCGAACCGACTCGGCCGCCATCGCCCGCTGCAGACTGGCATCGATCGATAGCGCCTGAACACTGCCATCGGCCGGCACTGCCGGCGGCACCATCGGCGCCGGATTCAGCATCGGCCACCAGTGGTTGCGGCCGAAGGTGAACCAGGGACCCGCCCCGCCAAACTCGGTCGTGCTGTGGAAGGTGTTCTCCCAGCCACGGTTGCCGCCGAAGTCGACGAACATGTAGGCATGCGGGAAATAATCGCCGTTCATCACCTTGACCCGAACCTGGTCGCCCGGCTGGTTGAAGTTGATGGTCTGTTCGTAGCCGAAGCGTTCGCCGCGGGTCCGTCCATAGACCGTGTTGTTGAGGTAGACGATGTTGACATCGAAATCTTCATCGAACTCGATCCCGGACGGCAGATTGAGGCGGTTCCTCCAGTCGTAGAACGCTGACTCGAATTCGGCAACGGCGGCCTCGTCAAGCAGGTTCGGGGCTGCACGAAGTTCCCGCAGCAAGTTCCACATCCGTTTGGCCGGGGCCAGGTCGCCAATCATCGCGATCGCGGCCAGCTTGTTCTCCTCGCTGCCCATCGGATCTTCTCCGAACACCATCTGTTCCCACTCCAGCAAGGTCGGACCGCCAGCGATCTTGTTGGCGTTCTCGGTCACTTGCACCCGAGGCGGATGGATGCGCCAGCCCCAGTAGTAGGTCAGGTTGAAGAATCGACCCGGGGCCATCTTCATCTCGAAGGAGGTACGCGTGCCGTCCTCCATCGGGAAGAAGGTCATGTCCATCGCGATATGCGGCACCGGCTGGCCAACCTCAGCCGGATCGTCGAAGTACATCTGGTACGGTGCGAAGTCCTCATGCCCGTTATTCAGGGTATCGGCGTGCACCACCATCGTCCACGGCACGTCCAGCACATCGCTGGGGTCGAGCAATGAGGTGTCACCCATGATGCGGCCATCGAACCAGACCTGGTGCAATTCGACCCGGCCACCGATCTTGACACCCTCGTCATTGAAGATCGGCTGCACTTTCTTGAACTTGTTCGGCCCGTTGTAGTGCAGCAGCGGCATGCCGGAGTAGGCCCGATCGATCGGGTTGCCCTCCAGGATATCGAGACCGAACTGGATGTCGGCAGCAACTGCCGGCTCATCGCTGGCCACGGCGGCTCGGAACGCATCCAGGACGGACTTCAGGTCCTGACTGGGCGAGCGCGGATCGATCGAGGACACCACCGGCTCCGGATGCAGATTGAACGGATTGTCCGGCGTCGAGGGCAGCGTGTTCGGAATCTCCGCACCACTCATGCTGCGGGCATTCTCGTACACCGTCGGGCACAGGTTCTTCGGCAGGTTGTCCTCGGTACTGGACGGCGCGAAGGTCGTTGGCGGCGTGGTGACCACAAAGACCTCACGGTCTTCATCGAAGGTCATGGTCGAGAAGCCCGGCCGCGGCCGCACGCCCGGATGCCCCGGACATGCATCGGCAGCCGGCGGCGACGGATGGGTCGACGGCGGCGGCTCGGTGGGTACATTCTCGCAGAACGGTGGCGTCGGGCCTCCGAGCATTCCGAGCAGAATGCACAGCCGCTGCGTCACTTCAGGCGGTGGCCCCTGCTGGGCCGATGCGTATGGAATTGCAGCCATGAATCCGACGGCGGCCACAAGGATGCTGGTTCTTAAGTTCTTGATCATGATGTTTTCCTCGGCTCCCTGGGCGCGCATCAGACTTTGAAAGTCCGGTCGCGGTGATGGATCTCCGGCCCTTCGGCTTCGATTCGGCGTGGCCCGGCCCGGCGCATTCGCGAGCCAGCCGGGGTGCCCGGAAGTACCGAGGAGACGCGCATGACAGCAAAGTCCAGATCGGTGATTTCCGATGACATCGTGCCCCACAGGCCGACGCCTGCATTGCCGTAATGGATCAGGTCGGCGTGCATGGTGCTGCGGAAACGACCTTCGCTGCGGTACAGGCGGTAGGCCAACGCAACCGCGTCCTCCGGAGCCGCCGAGACGAACTGCCAGCCCGAGGGCGCAGCATGTTGTGCCGCGAACGCGGCCAGCCGTTGCGGCGTGTCGGCCGGGTCATAGCTGACCGAAAATGCATGGATATCGCGACCAATCCGCTCGCCCAGTGCTCCGACCAATCCGGCCATCGCTGCGGTGATCGGCAGCTTGGTTTCACGCCCGATCGACATGAAGTTGATCAGAACCACCCGGTCGCCGACCAGGTCGCTCCAGAACGGCCGCGATTGGCCACTGAGTGTGCGAACGGCGGCATCACTCAGACCTGCGGCCTGGCTGGCACGGATGATCCGGTCGGTGCGTTCACCGACCAGCGCGGCAGGCAGCCCGGCAAAGGCCAGCATCGGCAGGCTTGCCGCGGCCGTCATCGAGACACCGGCGATGAATCGGCGCCGGGCCTGGATCTGACGATCCTCGAAACTGGCAAGCTTTTCCGGGGTTGTGTTCTTCAAGTTGTTGTCGCTCATCATCAATCTCCCATTCCCGGCGGCACGATGCGCCACTGCACCATCATTTCGTGATCTTCATGCACCACGTTGTGACAATGCATCACGTGGGTGCCGTAGAAATCGCGCCAGCGACCGAACAGCTTGACTTCCATGTTCGGACCCAGCTGGATCATGTCCTTGCGGCTGCGGTCGAGTTCGCCGTCACGTACCGGACGACCGTTGATTTCCAGAATCTGGAATTCCTCGAAATGGGTATGGATCGGATGTGCCCAGGCGTTGCCGGCGTTGCGAATGGTCCAGACCTCAGCCGAACCCTGCTCGATATTGGCGTCGATTCGATTGGCATCCATCAATTTGCCGTTGACAGTCCACAGGCCATTGTCGTAATCCCAGACCCAGGTGCGTTCGCGCCGCACTTCACTCATGTCGATCGAAGGCAACTCGCGCATGAAGTCGGGGATCCGGCTTGGATCGGCCTCAAGCGCCGGGACGACGTCGAAACGCATCGCCAGGTCGCCTTCATCGAGGAGGCGCCCACTCGGGCCGGCACCATCGCGGCGCATTTCCATCCGGTTGACCAGGTACACCTTGTCACCGGGCTCGAATGCCGAGAAGTCGACGATGACGTCGTAGCGGTTGGCAACCCAGACCTCGACGTTCGAAGCCTCGATCGGATGACGCAGCATGTTGCCGTCATTGGTCAGGATGTAGAACTTCAATCCCGGATGGTTATCGATCACCTGACCGTTGCGCTCCAGCCGCAGCCAGAAATCGTAGAACCGCGACGGGCCACCATTGAGCAGCCGGAAACGGTACTTGCGCGATTCGACCGTCAGCCGCGGCTGAATGATGCGGTTGACCGTGATCTTGTCGCCAAGCATGCCAAACAGCGTGATGTTGTCGGTGCCCCGATACAGCGTCGACGGCGATGAATCGGTCGGGCTCTTGTCGACCACGCCGGGCAATGCGCCGCCGGCAAAGAAGTCGAATACCGCCTGGCCATCTTCGTCGAACTGCACGTCATGAAAGATCAGCGGAATGTCGTACTCACCGCTGGGCAGCCGGAACGCGTTCGGATTCGGGTCATTTTCGTTGTTCGAATCGAGTTCGTCGAACAGCAGGTAGAAGCCCGCCAGTCCGGCGTACACATTGGGCGCGGTGAAGTCCAGCCGGTGATCGTGGTACCACAGGGTGGACATGATCTCGTTGGGATCATTACCGGCCGGGTAGTTGGGAAAGTGGTGATCCCAGAACTCGCCGGGATTCATGAAGTCAGTCGGGATTCCGTCTGACTCAGAGGCCTGGTGACCGTTGTGCGTGTGCATCGTCGTCGACGGCAACGCAAACGGGACCTTACCCTGTCCAACCGGTGGCAGATGATTCTCCCGTCGGATGAAGGTAGGCTCACCATAAAAAGAATGGTAGGTCGGCCCCGGAGTAGCACCGTTCATGGTGTAGCTCCATGAACCCTGGTTGTAGGGCGCATCGCTGTGGTACTGCCAGCGGGTCTCGGCAATCACCTCGCGATAGAACTTGACCGGCACGAAATCATAGTAGCGCTGATGCCTGCGACCGTCCGGGCGCGGGTTCAGGCTGCTGGCCGGGATCGGCTGCGCGACCGGAATTCGATATAGAGGGTCCTTGAAAGGCGTGGACGGCGGGCTGGGGCGGTCATAGATCGCCTGCGTGAATCCCTGCGGAAAAACCAGCCCGGTATCGGGCACTGAACCTCGACCCAGGGCGTGCGAGGACGCCAGCCCCATTCCACCGGCGACCGCACCCAGTTTCAGTACATCTCTGCGTTTCGGCATGAATCTGCTCCCAAATGTGAGACAAACCTTGATTGGTTTGCCGACTTCAGCTGATCTGCCACAGTGCCGCTCACCGGCCTCCCAATGACACGATCCGTGGCTGGAGTCTGCAACTTCGGGCCGTCCAGCGGAAGACCCAGGCAGTGAAAATTTGGTGAAACTTGATGTTGATCAATCTTTCAATGCCTGTGAAGATTGATCTATGCCGGAACGTTGATTCCATTATCCCGGATGACTCATGACCCGACCGTCGCGAGACGGCTCCAGGTCTTGTCGCCGCGGTGTTTCGCGACCGAGCGCACCGCAGCCGCCCTCGCCCTGCTGGTCAATACCGGCAGGGGAGGATGCGCGACCGAGCAGAACGTCGCGGATGCACAGCCCGGGGGCGTCGCAGCAGGTCGAGTCATGAATCAACCGGGATTACGGTTTTATGACTGCTATTTTTTTCACCTCTGGCAGACGCGACGCCGTTCGACGACGCTGAACGCCGCGCGATCGCGCAACGAACAGAAAAACGCAGGGGGTTGCTGCGCAACAAGGAATGCGCCGCAGCACACGCGGCAACTTCGCGAACCGGACAATCGGGATTGAATGGGATCAGCGGCTGGTGCCGGCGCGACGAGTTCGACCCGCCACCGACGTCGCCCAGTGCTCCGTCCTACAGCGGCTGGTAGTCGAACTTCTGCCCACCAAGCGAAGCTTCTGCCATCAGACCGCCGCGGCTCAGGATGAACACCGCCACACCCTTCTCATAGCTGGTACTGGCGGACGCGCCTGCCGTCACGACCACCGCTGTGGCCTGGGCGGAGAACTCGAAATTGCCGCGCTGGAAGGTGCGCAAGGCGGCTTCATCCTGGAAAAAGATCACCTGGGAGAAATTCTGCGCTCCGATCTGCAGGCCGATCGTTCCCTGGATCATGCTGGCCGTGCCGACCGGCTGGCTACGCTCGAACACGATGCCGGTGCCGTAAGAACCGCCAAAGCCGAAGCCGGCCTTGCCCGCACTGGGAAAGACTGCGTAGCCGTGGGCATGATTGACCCATTCCTGCAATGCGGGGTCGCGATCGACGAAGCGGACCAGTGCCGCGCGGGAGTCAGCAATCCGGACTGAATCCGAAGGCGTGGCGGCACATCCGGCAAGTACTGCTGCAATCAAGGCCGCAACAGCGATACGGACGGATCGAGCGAACGGTGGTTGCTTGCTGGACATGCGGGTTCTCCGGGTTGAATTGTGGTCTGCCCTGACCGGATCGGCCAATCCGACCGATCCGATTGCCTGGTTCGTTTTTCTCATTGACCGGGAACCTGACCGATCTGACCGCTTCAATAGGCAGATTCAATAGACAGATTCGGCCCGAGCGGGTTCCACCGCCTCGTCGGGAAACTGGAGTCGCGCCAGACGCTGGTAGAGCTCCGATTCACGCATCAGCTTCTCGTGCGGCCCTTCGGCCACCAGTTTGCCCTGCTCGATGACCAGGATGCGATCGGCATTGCGCACCGTAGCCAGGCGATGGGCAATGACCAGCACCGTGCGATCGCGGCTGGCCTGTTCGATCGCCTGCTGCACCAGTTGCTCGCTCTCGGCATCGAGACTGGCAGTAGCCTCGTCGAGCAGCAGGATGCTGGGCAGCTTCAGCATCGCCCGAGCGATCGCCAGGCGTTGGCGCTGGCCGCCGGACAAGCGGATGCCGCGCTCGCCGAGGAAACTGTCATAGGCTTCAGGCAGGGCCTCGATGAACTCGTGCGCATGAGCCTGGCGTGCGGCCATGATCGTCGCAGCCGCATCGGCTTGCGGGCGACCGTAGCGAATGTTGTCGGCCGCCGATCCGGAGAACAGCACGATATCCTGTGACACCAGACCGAGCGCACCGCGCAGGTCGATCGGATCGAAGTGACGAATATCCTCGCCACCGATCTTCACCGTGCCGGAATTCGGGTCATAGAAACGCAGGATCAGCTGAAAGATCGTGCTCTTGCCCGCACCCGACGGCCCGACCAGGGCCACCGTCTCGCCCGGCTCGACGCGAAAACTCAGATCCTGCAACACCGCTACATCCGGCCGGCCCGGGTAGTGAAAACCCACCCGGTCGAACTCCAGCCCGACCGGGCCGGTCGGAACCGCGATCGGTGTCCCGATCCGCGGGATGCCGGTTTTCACTTCGAGAAGTTCAGCCAGGCGCTCCATCGCACCGGCAGCACGCTGCACCCCGCCCCAGACTTCACTGAGTGAGGCAGTCGAACCTGCCGCGAGCAGCGCATAAAGCACGAACTGGCTCAACTGACCCGGCGTCAGCCGGTTGTCCAGAACTGCATGTGCACCCAGCCACAGCACGAAGGTCACCGCACCGAAGGTCAGCAGAATCACCAGCACGATCAGCACCGTGGTCGCCAGGATCCGCTGCTTCTGGGCGTCGAAGGCGCGCTCGACCTCGCCACTGAAGCGCTCCGACTCACGCCGCTCCTGGGCAAACGCCTGAACCGTGGCCGCCGCATTGATGGTCTCGTCACCGTGGGCCGAGAAATCGGCGACCCGATCCTGGGCGTCGCGCGACAAGCGGCGCACCCAGCGCCCGAGCACCGCAACCGGGACGAAGATCAGCAGGATCATGCCGCCGATGACCCCGGCCAGCGAGGGTGCTGTGACCACGAGCAGCACCGAACTGGCCAGCAGCATCAGCAGGTTGCGCACGGCCACCGAGGCGCTGGAGCCGATCAGCGATTCGATCAGCGTGGTGTCGGTATTGAGCCGCGACAGCACCTCACCGGTGCGCGTGGTGGCAAAAAATTCCGGCTCCATCGCGATCACCCGGGCGTAGATATCGCGCCTCAGATCGGTCACCACACGCTGGCCCAGCCAGGACACCCAGTAAAAGCGCAAGCCGCCGGCAACCGCCATCAGTGACGCGGCACCGAACAATAGCCAGAACCAGCGATTGATGGTGGCCGGATCATCAGCCATGAAGCCCTTGTCGATGACCTGCCCGACCGCGGCGGGGATGGCGATCGTACCGGTTGCCGCAAGCGTCAGAAACAAGCCGATCAGACCGATCTGCAGCCGGTAGCGACGCAGATAGGGGCGCAGTGCGCGCAGCGACACCACCTTGCGACTGGACGGTCGATCAATCTTGAGCGGTGCTTCAGCCATGAGTGGCAAGTTTAGCCGCAGCGGTGAGACGATGGAGTCCCTCGTCGATCCCGATTCGGGGCCAATAGCCAAAATCGCGCGCCGCCGCTGAAAGATCGAACCAGTGCGCGGTGGCCAGTTGTTCGACCAGAAAGCGCGACAGCGGCGGATCAGCGCGCAGCCTGAACGCCCGCCAGAGCGTTTCGACCAGGCCCGCTGCCGTCATCGCCAGCCGCGGAGAAATCCGGCTGATTCTGGGCGTTTCGCCGACCGCCTCCAGCAGCGAATGGATGATTTCGCCGACTGGACGCGGCTCGCCATTGCTGATGAAGTAGGCCTTGCCGGCCGACCGGCCTGGACCTGCCAGGTCTTCCAGCGCCAGTCGATGGGCTTCGGCCGCATTGTCGATGTAGACCGTGTCGATCCGCTTTTCCGGTGCCGGCAGCCGCAACCGGCCGGCACGATTGCGCGCGATCAGACGCGGCAGCAGCTGCTTGTCGCCCGGCCCCCAGATCAGGTGCGGCCGAAGCGCGACGCTACGCAGGTCTTGATCATTGGCTGCCAGCACCATGCACTCGGCAAGCGCCTTGGTCTCGGGATACGGCGCCGGAAAATGAGCCGGATAAGGCAGCGACTCATCACCCCCCTCGATATCGCCGCCAGCATGGACCACGCTCGGTGAGGACGTATACACCAGCAGCCCGACACCGCAGGATCGACAAGCCTCGATCACGTTACGCGTGCCGTCGACATTGGCCCGGATGAACTCCGGCCGGTGCAGGCCAGGGCCGGCTTTCGCGCCGACATGAATCACCGCATCGCGACCACGCAGTGCCGCGCGTACGGCCGCGACATCGGCCAGGTCGCCGCGCCGGCATTCGATACCCTCGCCGGCCAGTTCCGGGTAATCCGAGCGGTTGAACACTGCCGGATCGTGACCATGCGCGCGTAGTTCACGGACCACCGCCTGGCCGAGAAAGCCGCCTCCTCCGGTCACCAGAACTTTCATCCCCGCCGGACGCCGGGCGGCGTCCAGTGTCGTCACAGACTGCGGATTCCTGATTCCTCAGCCACCAGCACCTGGTCGGCCGGCCGACGCGCGAACAAACCACAACTCACGACCCCTGGGATGGCGTTGATTTCGCCCTCCATCTTCACCGGATCGACCAGATCGAGGCCACGCACGTCCAGGATCGGATTGCCGTTGTCGGTGGTGAAGCCCTCGCGCAACTCGGGCTGGCCACCGAGCCTGATCAGCTGGCGGCCGACGAAGGAGCGCGCCATCGGAATTACCTCGACCGGCAGCGGAAACTCGCCCAGCACCTTGACACATTTGCTGGCATCGACGATGCAGACGAAACGTCGGCTTGCCCCGGCGATGATCTTCTCGCGCGTGAGCGCCCCGCCGCCTCCCTTGATCAGGCGGCGGTGGCCGTCGACCTCGTCGGCGCCATCGATGTAGAGTTCGAGATCGCCGCTGTGGTTCAGCTCCACCACGCGCACGCCGATGGCTTCAAGCCGCGCAGTGGTGGCCTCTGAAGAAGACACCGCGGCTTCCAGACGCTTTTCCGATTCAGCCAGCGCGTCGATGAAGGCATTGATGGTCGAGCCGGTGCCCACACCAAGCAACATGCCGTCCTCGACCTGACGCAGCGCCGCCTGTGCGACTTCGATTTTCAATCGTGACTGGCTCATTCGCGTTCCATACTGAGTACCTGCTTCCATTGTGCCTCCGTCAGCGGCAGGATCGACAAACGATTGCCCCTGGCCAGCAACTGGAAATCGCCGAACTCGTCGGCACGAGCCTTCATTTCCTTCAGCGTCACCTTGCGCGCCAGCTCGCGCTCGAAGCGCACATCGACCAGCAGCCAGCGAGGATCTTCCGGCCTGGAGCCGGCATCGAAGTACTTCGAAGCAGCGTCGAACTGGGTCGGATCCGGGTAGGCGTCGCTTGCAATCTCGACGATACCGACGATGCCGGGCTCGACACAGTTGGAATGGTAGAAGAACGCGCGGTCGCCCGTTTTCATACCATCGCGAATGAAATTCCGCGCCTGGTAGTTGCGAATGCCGTCCCAGGGCTCGGTCTGCTTCGGGCGGGACTTGAGGTGCTTGATGCCGAACACCTCGGGCTCGGACTTCATCAGCCAGTAGTTCATGGACTCATACCCTTGGGGACCGGTCCGGAATGGTACGGGATCGACCGTCCAACGCGGGGCTGGTGTACCCCGGCGTCAGACTGAATCCGGGCGGCTCGAAATTTCCGGGCGGCTCGACGCTCGAACCCGGGTGCCGAACAGCCAGTCGCAGATCGGCCAGGTGATGTTGAAGTTGGCGTGCTGCATCAGTGCCGGATCATGGTGCTCCAGGTGCAGCCGGCGCAGGCGGCACACGCCCGGCACGGCCAGGATCCACGAACCTGCGCGTTGGTGATACGCGAAGTGCAGGATTTCGTAGCTGCCGTAGTAGGCCACTGCGGTGATCACGAACAACCAGGCGACGTTGGCTGAAAACAGCCAGGCCAGCAACACCCCGGCCGGCACCGCGAATCCGAGCGCGAAAAACACCATCAGCAGCGGCGGAAACAGCACCGCCTTGAAGTCCTGCGACGAGTCGTACTCCATCGCCGTATCGGTAAAGAATCGATGGTGCTGCAGCGTGTGGCGCTCGTAGATCAGGCCCAGTACCGGCCGGCGCCGATGCATGACGAAACGATGGCCCAGGTATTCAGCCAGGTTGGCGTAAAGAAAAGTCAGGGGGACGGCAAGCCACTGCAGTACCTGTATCGCCTCGAGCTGCCGGGCTCCGACTGCCATCACCACGCCGACAAAGCCGAGAATCAAGGTGAAATGCAGCACCCCCGAGTAGCCCGGTGGAATCTGCTCGGCGCGGTAGCGTTCGCGGTAGGCCAGGGTCTTCGGATCGATCATGTACCAATCCTGCCACGCCGAAGGATCTTCGGCAAGCACCGTTCCCGGGCACGGCCTGCCGATCGTCCCGGTAGTCTGGTACTGTCACTGCTCTGTCCAGCCGGAATACCGTGATGCCAGAAAATGCCGCGAAACTGTTGATCAGATGCCTGGAAGCCGAGGGCGTGCAGCGGGTGTTCGCCGTGCCCGGTGAAGAAAACCTGGACCTGCTCGAAGCGCTGCGGCAATCAGACATCGAACTGGTCGTCACCCGCCACGAACAGGGTGCCGGCTTCATGGCTGCCTGCCACGGTCGACTGACCGGCAAACCCGGCGTGGCCATCTCGACGCTGGGACCGGGCGCGACCAACTTGATCACCGCCGCGGCCTATGCCCAGCTCGGCGCTATGCCGCTGGTGATGATCACCGGCCAGAAGCCGATCAAGACATCCAAGCAGGGCAGCTTTCAGATCCTCGACATCGTCGACCTGATGCAACCGGTGACTCACTATTCGCGCCAGATCATCTCGGCTGCAACCGTGCCGGCGCGCGTGCGCGAAGCCTTTCGCCGGGCCGAGGAAGAGCGCCCCGGCGCGGTCCACCTGGAACTGCCCGAGGACATCGCGCGCGAAGACGCCAGCGGTCTCAAACCGCTGGTAGCCAGCCTCACCCGCCGCCCGGTCGCTGAGGAAAAGGCCATCGCACGCGCCGTCGAGGCGATCATCAACGCCAAACGCCCGCTGTTGATGTGCGGCGCCGGTGCCAACCGCAAGCTGAGCTCGAAGATGCTCCGGCGTTTCATCAACCAGACCGGAATTCCATTTTTCACTACCCAGATGGGCAAGGGCGTGGTCGGCGAACCCAACGACAGCTGGATGGGTACCGCCGCCTTGTCCGACGGCGATTACATCCACCGGCTGATCGAGCACTCCGACTGCATCATCAACGTCGGCCACGACGTGGTCGAAAAGCCGCCGTTCTTCATGCAACAAGGCCGGCGCACGGTGATCCACGTCAACTTCTTTACCGCCGAGGTCGACCCGGTCTACTTCCCGCAGATCGAAGTCACCGGCGACATCGCCAACGCCATCTGGCAGTTCTGCGAACGCATCGAACCGCAGGATCACTGGGATTTCACGATGGCGAAGAAAGTACGCGCCGCCCTGTTCGAGGATCTTGACTCGGGCCGCGACATCACCGACTTCCCGATCCACCCGCGCCGGCTGGTGCACGTGGTGCGCGACGCCATTCCCGAAGACGGCATCGTCTCGCTGGACAACGGCCTGTACAAGGTCTGGTTTGCACGCAACTACCGCGCGGTGCGCACCAATACCCTGCTGCTCGACAACGCGCTGGCGACCATGGGTGCCGGCCTGCCGGTCGCGATCGGCGCCAAGCTGGACTTCCCCGAGCGCAAGGTGCTGGCGATCTGCGGCGACGGTGGCTTCATGATGAATTCGCAGGAACTCGAAACCGCGGTCCGACTCCAGCTGGACCTGGTCGTGCTGATCGTGCGCGACGATGCCTACGGAATGATCCGCTGGAAACAGGCCGACATGGGCCTGCCCGACTACGGTCTGCAATTCGGCAACCCTGATTTCGTGCGCTACGCCGAGGCCTACGGCGCCCACGGCCACCGCGCCCACAGTGTCGCCGAACTCGAACAACTGCTCGCCACTGCCCTGAACAGCAACGGCGTCCACCTGATCGACTGCCCAATCGACTATGCCGACAGCAAGCGCTTCCTGTTCGACGAACTGCCAGAACGCAGTCACGGGGTAGTGTGAAGAGCATCCGCCACAACCGCGCCAGCCACATCAGCGGCGCGAGT
>Ga0210039_1002241_pt1 | contig 16325 bp, 14 predicted proteins | sample CryGeyCG2114_250_3_FD_185460 | JGI IMG/M metagenome (GOLD analysis project Ga0210039, IMG submission 185460) | Groundwater microbial communities from aquifer - Crystal Geyser CG17_big_fil_post_rev_8/21/14_2.50 (SPAdes) (version 2) | ecosystem: Environmental > Aquatic > Deep subsurface >...
GCAGGATGTGATCGCCGCAGCCGGGTCGCACGGGATGCGCTGAAAGGCCCGAGCCCCGAGTCCCGAGTCCCGAGTCCCGAGTCCCGCCCATTTCAACTACAATTCCGTTTCGAGCGCCGGGCATCCGACCCGGAATTCGACGAACGGGACGTCGCAGGTCCCGTTTCGCATATCTGGAGAGCGTCTTGTCCCATCTCAAAGCGGTTCTGGCACTGGAAGACGGCACGCTGTTTTCCGGGATTGGTTGTGGCGCGCAGGGTACTGCCGTCGGCGAGATTGTGTTCAACACTGCGATGACCGGGTACCAGGAGATCCTGACCGACCCCAGCTACGCCGGCCAGCTGGTCACCCTGACCATGCCACACATCGGCAACACTGGCGTAAACCCCGAAGATATGGAATCCGATCGCGCCCGCGCAGCCGGCCTGGTGGTGCGCGATTGCCCACCGCGGATGAGTTCCTGGCGCGCCACGCAAAGCCTGCCGGGGTGGCTGGCCGAGCAGGGCGTGGTTGCCATTTCCGACGTTGATACCCGGGCGCTGACCATCCGTCTGCGCGAGACCGGAGCACAGAGCGCCTGCATTCTGGCAGGTCAGCAGGTCGATCCAGCCGAAGCGCTGGACAAGGCCCGGTCCTGCCCGCCGATGCTCGGCCAGGACCTGGCGCGGCTGAATTCCTGTGCCCAGCCGTTCGAGTGGAACGAGGGTTCGCCCGTCATCGAGTCCAGCGTTCCGAGCGCCGGCGCTCAGCAGCATGTCGTGGTCTACGACTTCGGCACCAAGTACAACATCCTGCGACGATTGGTCGATGTCGGCTGTCGCTTGACCGTGGTGCCGGCCGATTACCCGCTCGAGCAGGTTCTGGCGCAGGCTCCCGATGGCGTCATGTTGTCGAATGGACCGGGTGATCCCGAACCCTGCAGCTACGCCGTGACTGCCATCCGGGGTCTGATCGAGCGCCGGATTCCGACCTTCGGCATCTGCCTTGGTCACCAGCTGCTGGCACTGGCCGCCGGAGCCAGGACAGTCAAGATGAAGTTCGGTCATCATGGTGCCAACCATCCGGTGCAGGTTCTCGACTCGGGACGGGTCCTGATCACCAGCCAGAATCACGGTTTCGCGGTTGATGAAGCGTCGTTGCCAGATGCCGTCCTGGCCACGCATCGCTCGCTGTTCGACGGCAGCTTGCAGGGCATCCGCCTCACCGACGCACCCGCATTCGGCTTCCAGGGCCACCCGGAAGCCAGCCCCGGCCCGCATGATCTGCGGGAATTGTTCGAGCGCTTCGTCGATCTGATGAAAACCGCGAATGAACGCGAATGAATCCAATATGAATCATGCCTAAAAGAACCGACATCAAATCCATCCTGATCATCGGCGCAGGCCCGATCGTGATCGGCCAGGCCTGCGAGTTCGATTATTCGGGGGTCCAGGCGGTCAAGGCGCTGCGTTCGGAGGGCTACCGGGTGATCCTGGTGAACTCGAACCCGGCCACGATCATGACCGACCCGGAAATTGCCGATGCGGTCTATATCGAGCCGGTCAAATGGGAGTATGTGCGTGAGGTGATCGCACGCGAGCGGCCTGATGCGCTGCTGCCGACCATGGGCGGCCAGACTGCGCTGAACTGTGCGCTCGACCTGGTGCGAGAAGGAGTGCTCGAGGAGTTCGGCGTCGAGTTGATCGGTGCCTCGCGCGAAGCCATCGATATGGCTGAAGACCGCGAGAAATTCAAGAACGCGATGATCGAGATCGGCCTGGAATCACCGCGCTCGCAGATTGCGCATTCACTGGATCAGGCGATCGAGGTGCAGCGCCGGATCGGCTTTCCAACCATCATCCGGCCGTCGTTCACGCTGGGTGGATCGGGTGGCGGCATCGCCTACAACTACGATGAATTCCTCGACATCGTCGGTCACGGTCTGGAGTTGTCACCAACCAACGAGGTGCTGCTCGAGGAATCGGTGCTGGGCTGGAAGGAGTTCGAGATGGAAGTGGTCCGCGATCGGGCTGACAACTGCATCATCATCTGCTCGATCGAAAACCTCGACCCGATGGGCATCCACACCGGCGATTCGATCACGGTCGCGCCGGCCCAGACCCTGACCGACCGCGAGTATCAACGCATGCGCGATGCCTCGATCGCGGTGCTGCGCAAGATCGGGGTCGAGACCGGTGGCTCGAACGTGCAGTTCGCAGTCAACCCGGCGGACGGCCGAATGCTGGTGATCGAAATGAACCCGCGCGTATCGCGTTCCTCCGCGCTGGCATCGAAGGCCACCGGCTTTCCGATCGCCAAGATTGCGGCCAAACTTGCGATCGGCTATACCCTCGACGAACTGGACAACGAAATCACCGGCGGTGCCACGCCAGCCTCGTTCGAGCCTTCGATCGACTACATCGTCACCAAGATTCCGCGTTTTGCGTTCGAGAAGTTTCCGGCTTCGAGCAAGCGTCTGACGACCCAGATGAAATCGGTCGGGGAGGCCATGGCGATTGGCCGGACGTTTACCGAGTCGTTGCACAAGGCGCTGCGCAGTCTGGAGGTGGGCCTGGACGGTTTCGACGAACTCAAGCTTGACGAACACCCGGAACTGGATGCCGAGACCTTGCTGAAGCGCGAACTGCGCGAGGCCGGTCCCGAGCGCATCCTGTATGTTGCCGAGGCGTTCCGGCGCGGATTGAGCTTCGATGAAATCCAGCGGCTGTCGACCATTGATCCGTGGTTCCTCGACGCAATCGAACACATCGTCGAGACCGAGCAGCAACTGCGCCAGCAGGGCTTTGCTGCGCTCGACCGCGATCGCCTTCAAGGTCTCAAGCGGCAGGGCTTTTCCGATGCGCGGCTGGCCAGGCTGGTCGGTGTGCCGGAACAGGCACTGCGCCACCTGCGCAAGACTCTGGGTGTGCATCGGGTCTACAAGCGGGTCGACACCTGCGCGGCCGAGTTTGCGACCTCCACTGCTTACATGTACGGCACCTGGGAGCAGGACTGCGAGGCCCGGCCGACCGATCGGCGCAAGATCATGGTGCTGGGCGGCGGGCCGAACCGGATCGGGCAGGGGATCGAGTTCGACTACTGCTGCGTGCACGCCGCAATGGCGATGCGCGAGCTCGGGTTCGAGACCATCATGGTCAACTGCAACCCGGAAACGGTCTCGACCGACTACGACACCTCCGACCGCTTGTACTTCGAACCGCTGACGCTGGAGGATGTGCTGGCGATCATCCGCATCGAGCAACCCGAGGGCGTGATCGTGCAGTTCGGTGGCCAGACGCCGCTGAAGCTGGCTCGCGAACTCGAGGCTGCCGGCGTACCGATCATCGGTACCAGTCCGGATTCGATCGACCTGGCAGAAGACCGCGAGCGCTTCCAGGACCTGATCAACCGGCTCGGACTGCGCCAGCCGCCGAACCGGACCGCACGCACACCCGAGGAAGCGGTGGTGCTGGCCGCGCAAGTCGGCTTTCCGCTGGTGGTGCGACCGTCCTACGTGCTCGGCGGCCGGGCGATGGACATCGTGCATTCGGTCGACGAGTTGAAGCGTTACATGCGCGAGGCGGTCAGCGTGTCGAACGATTCGCCGGTGCTGCTGGACCGCTTTCTCGATCACGCCATCGAGGTTGATGTCGACGCGATCTGCGACGGCGAGCAGGTCATCATCGGCGGCATCATGGAGCACATCGAGCAGGCCGGCGTGCACTCCGGTGACTCGTCGTGCAGCCTGCCACCGTTTTCGCTCAGACCCGACATCATCGAGCAGATCGCAACCCAGACTCGGCAGATGGCACTGGCGCTCAAGGTCATCGGCCTGATGAACGTCCAGTTCGCGGTGCGCGGTGACGATATTTTCGTGCTCGAAGTCAACCCGCGTGCCTCGCGCACCGTGCCGTTCGTGTCCAAGGCCACCGGTGTGCCGCTGGCCAAGATCGCGGCACGTTGCATGGTCGGCAATACGCTGGCCCAGCAGGGCATCACGCATGACCTTGAAACGCGGTTCTATTCGATCAAGGAGCCGGCTTTCCCGTTCATCAAGTTTCCCGGTGTCGATCCGATCCTCGGCCCCGAGATGCGTTCCACCGGCGAATGCATGGGTGTGGGTCAGAGCTTTGGGGCTGCGGTTGCCCGCGGCCAGCAGGGTGTCGGCATCCAGGCCGCGGCCAGCGGGCGGGTTTTCCTTTCGGTGCGTGACGCCGACAAGGAGCAGCTGTTGCCGGTCGCGCGCGAACTGCATCAGCGCGGCTTCAGCCTGGTCGCGACCGAGGGCACATGGACGTTCCTGCTCGAAAACGGCGTCGAGTGCGATTACATCAACAAGGTCACCCAGGGCCGGCCGCACATTGTCGACATGATCAAGAATCGGGAAATCGACTATATTGTCAATACCACCGAGGGCCGGCAGGCAATCACCGACTCCTATTCGATCCGGCGCGAGGCGCTGCAGCGCAAGGTCAACTATTCGACCACCATTGCCGGCGCCCGGGCTACGCTGCGCGCGCTGGAGCACTGGAACAACCGCGACGTGCTCAGTCTCGCCGAACTCCACCAACAATAGAAGCCAGATCATGTCCCAGATTCCCCTGACCAAGACCGGCGCCGAGCGCCTGCGTGAAGAACTCACCCAGCTCAAGAGGGTCGAGCGCCCGGCCGTGATCGAAGCGATCGCCGAAGCTCGTGCTCACGGCGACCTGAAGGAAAACGCCGAGTACCATGCCGCGCGCGAGCAGCAGGGCTTTATCGAGGCCCGGATTCGGGATCTCGAATCGGCGCTTTCCAATTCCCGCATCATCGACACCGCGGCGCTGGATGCCGGCAGCAGGGTCGTGTTCGGCGCGATCGTGACCCTGGTCGAGGATGTCGACGACGCAGTCGAAATCACCTGGCAGATCGTCGGCGATCTCGAATCCAGCATCGAGCATCGGCGCATTGCTGTCTCGGCACCGATGTCGCGCGCGCTGATCGGCAAGGAAGAAGGCGACACCGTGGAGGTCAATACGCCGAACGGGGTGAGGGTGTATGAAATCGTGGAAGTCCGCTACGACTCCTGAAGCACCGCAGGCCTGTTGTGCGTGCGGCTGAGGGTGTCCGGCGGTGTTCGGAATCCTGCTGAGGGAGCGGTTTATTGGCATCACCCTCGTCTTTTGTGAAACATCCGAGTCGCATGGGTGAGCCCTTGACGGCCCTGTCTCCTGGCACAACACAGCCAAACCCTGGCGAAGCAGGGGTAGGGCTGCAGCGCTCATTCGAATGATCAAGGTCGGCTTGCCGGTTCCATCCGGTGCCGTGCTTACGACCGCCTTCTCCCCCGGTTCGAAGCCATCAAGGCGTGTGCAAGCGGGACACGATTGACCGAGGCCGCTTCGGAGGATTGGGAGCCTTTTTGCCGCGCGCTTAAGAATACTGCCCGGTCGCTGCCGCTGACGCGGATTCAGCAAGACAATCTGGACGCTTTGCGCCGGAGTATCCAAGTTCCAGACGCCGATGCTCGCTTCGCGGTGCGTTCGTCGTTGCCCGAAGAAGACCTGATCTCTGCCTTTTTCGTCGGTAGCTGCGAGACGCGACTCGGTGTGCATCCGGACGATCTGGAAGAAGCGCTGCGTCATTGCTTTGCATCGAATCTGAACCTGTGCGTACTGACGGACAAGAAGGTGTATGGATTCGATCCGTGGTTGTCGGGCATGGCCGTGATCGTGCAATATCAGATCGACAGCGAGATCGCAGGCGTCGGGTTTTCCCTGAATCCGTTGACCCATGACCACGATGAGGTAGCCATCGAGGCGAACTGGGGTCCCGGGACATCGGTGGTGAAGGTCTGGTCTCGCCGGACCACTTCGTCGTGGACAAGGTCAACGGAACGCTTGTGGATGAGATTCCGGCGCGAAGAAGGCCTCGCTGTGGCTTGACGCTGAACGCGGCACGGTGCAACGCAACGGGCATCGTTCGGCGAGCCGCACGCTGAGCGACGCTCAACTCCGGGAGTTGACCGGGGTGATCTGTCGTATCGAGGAACTCTTCAAGCTCCCGATCGATATCGAGTGGGCCCGGGTCGACGACAAGCTTGACCTCCTGCAGACTCGGCCCATCACCAGCGACGTGCCGCTCCCGCCAGAGATGATCACCCAGCCGGTCGAACGCAGGCGTTTGTACGCGGATGCAGCACTGTCGAAAGGCCTGACCACCAATGCGCCGATTTTGCCATTGGGTCTCGATAACATGAAGAGCCTGTTCTCGGCGATTCTCGAGTTGTGGTCGGCCCGCTGAATCGCGACGTTGGCTCGAGGATGCGCTGTTCGATTTCGCCGGGGGCCGGATGCAGGCGAATCATTCCAACATCCTGTGGCTTGCAAGCCCGGAAAAGCTGGCCCGGAGCGCTGCGCCAGCCGACGCCTTGATGGCACGGATACTGGCCCATGTCGATGCAAAGCAGTAGCGCGCTGCCAAACGACCATCGTGGTTGAGCGCTCGACTCCTCTGGATCCTTCCGCGGGGATTCTGGAATTTGCGCAGCTTTTTTCTGGAACCTGCTCTTCGTGCTGCGGGCTCCAGAACGCGCACACCGAGCCGGCCGGCGAAAGATCGACGCGTTTGCATCGGAGCTGCGAGGATCGCATGGTGCGAGAGATGTTCGGTGTCATGATGTCCGCGCTCGTCGTGGAGATGGGGATTGCGCTGTATCGGCTTGCCGGGCGTCTCGATCGACCCGAGTTCGGCGACCTGGACCGACGGGCGGCGCGGATTGATCAGCGCGAGCGACCGACAGAGTTGATGTTGCCTTTCCAAGAGCCCTAAGCCCGGTTTATTCATGACTCGACCTGCTGCGACGCCCCCAGCTGGTCGATCCGCGAGGTTTTGCTCGGTCGCCCATCCTCACCTGCCGTTATTGACAAGCAGGGCGAGTCCGGCTGCGGTGCGCTCGGTCGCGAAACACCGCGGCTCTCAGATCAGCAATTACTACCAGACCGTACACTAGCTGTGATCGACTCGCGTGGTCGGATTCTGCGCCCTCCCGCAACAGAGGCAATTTCGGGCCTGCTGAGCGGCATGCCGGTGTCGCCCGGCGTGGTGGCAGGCCCGGTCAGGGTTGTTCGCACGCCGCATGACAAAACGGTGGAGAAAGACGACATTCTGGTGGTCTGCACCACCGATCCGGGCTGGACTCCGCTCGTTGTCGATGCGGCGGCGGTTGTGCTCGAAGTTGGAGGTGCGCTGCAGCACGGGGCGCTGGTGGCGCGCGAATATGAAAAGCCATGCGTCACAGGCATCGACCGGGTGGTGTCGACACTGCAGGACGGCGAGATTGTCGAAGTCGATGGGGCGACAGGAATCGTTCGCCGATTGGTATTCCACGAGACCGATCGTGACGTGTTTGCGCGTGAACTTTGACAGGTTCTTCCGGTACTTGTGCGGATGTCAGGCATGGTCATCGGCTCGGGAGGTCGCTGCCCTGATAAAATGGTACGTTGAACCACATCCGATTTCCCGGGGAGCCTTTCATGTCCGAAGTCGATATCCGCGCCGCCAGGCGGCCTGAGCCTGACGCGCTGATCCAGCAGATTGCCGATTACGTCTGCAATACCGAGATTCATTCCGACGAAGCACTGCAGACGGCGCATTACTGCCTGAAGGATTCGCTGGCCTGTGCCTTGCTGGCATTGCGCTTTCCCGAGTGCGTAAAGCTGCTGGGGCCGGTGGTGCCGGGTGCGGATCTGCCCGGTGGGACGCGGGTACCGGGGACACATTTCGAGCTCGATCCGGTGCAGGGCGCGTTCAATATCGGCGCGCTGGTGCGCTACCTGGACTTCAACGATACCTGGCTGGCCGCCGAGTGGGGTCATCCGTCGGACAACCTGGGCGCGATCCTGTCGGTCGCCGACTACATCGCCCGGTCCGACCTGGCCGAGGGGCTGGTGCCGCCGACGGTGCAGCAGATTCTCCAGGCCATGGTCAAGGCGCACGAGATTCAGGGTGTATTGGCGCTGAAGAATTCCTTCAATCGGGTCGGACTGGACCACGTGCTGCTGGTCCGCGTTGCCTCGACCGCGGTCGTGACCCACATGCTGGGCGGCTCGCGCGACGACGTGGTCAACGCGGTCAGCCAGGCCTGGATCGATGGCGGTGCGCTGCGCACGTACCGCCACGCGCCAAATACCGGTTCGCGCAAGAGTTGGGCCGCCGGCGATGCCTGCCGCCGTGCAGTTCAACTGGCGCTGCTGACGCTCAAGGGCGAGATCGGTTACCCGTCGGCGCTGACGGCAAAGACCTGGGGCTTTCAGGACGTGCTGTTCAAGGGCCAGGAACTGGTGCTGGAGCGTGAGCTGGGTTCGTACGTGATGGAAAATGTTCTTTTCAAGATTTCGTTCCCGGCCGAGTTCCACGCCCAGACCGCGGTCGAATGCGCGATGAAACTGCACGGCCAGGTCAGAGATCGTCTTGAAGATATCGAGCGGATCGAGATCGAGACCCAGGAAGCCGGCTGCCGGATCATCGACAAGACCGGTCCACTGGACAATTACGCCGACCGTGATCACTGCATCCAGTACATGGTCGCCTACCCGCTGATCTTCGGCGAATTGACTGCGGAATCCTACGCCGATCGAGCCGCGGCCGATCCGCGCATCGACGCGCTGCGCGAGAAGATGACGGTCAAGGAAGATCCGCGCTTCACCGAGGAATACTTCGACGCCGACAAGCGCGCGATCGGCAACTCGGTGCAGGTGTTCTTCAAGGATGGATCAAGCAGCGACAAGATCACGATCGACTATCCGGTCGGTCATCGGCGCCGTCGCGAGGAAGGCATCCCGCTGCTGGAGCAGAAGTTCGAAGCAGCGGTCCGCGGTCATTTCGGCGCGCGCCAGGCCGATGCCCTGATTTCAGCCATGCACAAGCCACGCGAGACGGAAGAAATGGAAGTGCAGGAGTTCAGTGCTCTCTGGTCGTTGATCTGACTTCAGGAGGTTCCGAACTCCGGCGCCGGACGTCAGACCACGCTTCATTTCCCTGGATCGATCCTGCGGATGCGCGCTCAGCGGCCCGGCTCGTCGGCGCCGCTGAGCCGCGCGACTCGCGCCCCAGCCAGAACAGCAAGCCGACCGTGGCCACAGCGCCGGCCAGAAGGCACAACCACCACGGCACGCCGAAGCCGACCGGCAGCGCGCCCAGCAGCAGTGCCGCCACGCCGGCCAGCCCGGCATAAGGCAGCTGGGTCCGGACATGCTCGATGTGATCGCACTGGCTGGCCAGCGAGGACAGGATGGTGGTGTCGGAGATCGGCGAGCAGTGATCGCCCCAGACCGCGCCGCCCATGACTGCCGCCACGGTGCCGTAGAGGATCGGTAAATGCTCCGCGCCATTCATGCCCTGGGCGACCATCAGGGCCCAGGCAAGCGGCACCATCAGCGGCAGCAGGATGCCCATGGTTCCCCAGCTCGATCCGGTCGAGAAGGCCGTGGCTGCGGCGACGACGAACACCAGCGCCGGCAGCAGCCCGGGGTGCAGGTGATCGCCGACCAGTGCGACCAGGAAGTTGGCCGTGCCGAGCACGTCGGTGACGCCCGACAGCGCCCAGGCCAGGACCAGGATGACGATGGCGAAGATCATCGAGCGCATGCCGGAGAACCAGGCATCGAAGGCTGCGCCGACGCTCAGGATGCCCTGCGCGACCGACAGTGCGATCGCCAGGACCGAGCCCAGCAGCGAGCCCCAGATCAGTGACTTGTACGGATCAGCGCTGCCGACGATCTCGCGCAAGGATTCGCCCGAGCCGGTGATGAACATGCCGACCACCATCCCGCCGACCATGATCAGGATCGGCAGCACGGCATTGATTGCGCGCAGCGGAATGCTGTCTGCCGGCTTGACGTCGTCCATGTCGTTGGCCACCAGCGCCGAGGCCGAGGTCGGTGGTGCGACCTGGCCGGTCTCCATGGCCCGACGTTCGGCCTCGCGCATCGGGCCGAAGTCGCGGCCACTGAACACCACGGCGATGACCAGCACAAGCGCCAGCAGCGGGTAGAAACTGTAGGCGATCGAGTTCAGAAAGACCATGTAGGGGTTCAGGTCCAGCCCCTCGATGCCGCTGATCGCGTCGCGCACCAGACCGACCTCGTATCCGACCCAGGTCGTGACCAGGCCGATGCTGGCGATCGGAGCCGCGGTGGAGTCGACCATGTAGGCCAGCTTCTCCCGCGAGATCATCATCCGGTCGGTGATCGGGCGCATGGTGTTGCCGACGACCAGGGTGTTGGCGTAGTCGTCGAAGAAGATCGCCAGCCCCATGGCCACGGTAGAAATCGCGGCGCGACGGGCGGTGTTGGCGTAGACCACGATGCGCTCGACGATGCCGAGCATGCCGCCGTTCTTCGAGATTACCCCGACCATGCCGCCGACCAGCACGGTGAACAGGATGACCGAGGCATGGTCCGGCTCGGCCAGCGCTTCGAGAATGTAGACATCGGCGCTGCGCAGCAATGCCACGACCGTGCCCGTGGCGCTGAATTCCAGTGCCGCCCAGGCGCCGATCCAGATGCCGACGAACAATGCGGGGATCACCTGGCGCAGGATCAGCGCCAGCGCGATTGCTACCAGCGGCGGCAGGACCGAGATCCATCCAGCGTGCGCGGCCGCTTCGGTGGCGGCTTCTGCCACCTGGGAGACGCCGGATGTGGGCGCGAGAGCCAGCAGTGGCAGACAGCTGCGGAGCAGGGGATTATTCATCAGCGGTCGGTCATCTGGTCAACGATGCGTTCGGCGGCGTCGAAGCGCTTTCCGAGTCCATCATGCGCATCGGGATCGTGCGGGAAGCTCTCGATCCAGCGCCTGCGCAGCGCATCGATTTCGGTGTTCAGGTTTGTGCGTGGCGCGCCCTCGCCGAGTCGATGCGATAGCCGGCGGATCTGATAGTCCATGCGCTGCTGCTTGTCCTCCGCCGGCGATTCCAGGCCCGCCAGGCATTCCATCTCGATCACGACCTGGCGTGCGCGGGTGGTGCATTCGACAATTTCCTGGTGCAGTTCATCGAGTTCGACGCCGGCATCGGCAATCCGCGCCAGGCGCTCGGTCAGCGCTCCGGCCGAGACGTCATCGATGCGGCTGGACGCCGGATCGGCTACGACCGGCTCGCCGCGGACCCGGTCGACCCAGGCGTGTTGCAGCGCTTCGGCCAGCGCCACGATCTGCGCGCTTGCTGCCCGCGCCTGGTCGCGTCGGGCCTGGTCCAGGCGATTGCGCCAGCCCTGCAGTGCCCGGTCGAAGCGTTTGCGCAGGCCCGGTGGTACCCGCGAATGGTGGTTGAATTCGTTCTCGAGCCCGGTGATCGTCCCGGCGGCCTGTTCGAGCGTTTTCAGATCGCCCTGGGCCAGTTGCTCGGCACGCTCGCACAGTGTGGCCAGTGCTTCGGCACGTTCGTGCTCGGCCTTGCGTTCCTGCTCGCGCTCCTGCTTCAAACCCTCGAACAAGGGGTCGATCGGCTCGCGGAACTCCTTCCACAGCTGCTGGTCGGTCTTGCGCCGGCCGGTACCGATGCGCTTCCACTCGGCCTGCAAGGCCTTGGCGCGATCGATTGCGACCGCGCGATCCTTCTCGTGGGCCAGCTTGCGCGCTTCGGCCACCAGTCGGCGCTTCTCGCTCTCTGCGGCATCGAACTCCTTGTCGATCAGGGCCGAGATCGCGTCCATCTGCTGGCGCAGCTTGCCGGCCATCTGGCCGCGCTGTTGCGGCGGTATCGCCGAGAGATTTCGCAGCGCCTCGCGTGAGGCGCGCTGGTAGCGGATCAGGGTGTCGCGATCGACGTCGTCGCGACTGCTGGTCTGTTCCGCATCGTCGAGGAAATCGCGCAGTTCCTGCAGCGACTCCTTGCGCAACTCGGAGCGCTTCTCGAGCATCGGTCTGGCCTGCTCGAAGGCATCCTGGCAGGCTTTCTGGAAGCGCCGCCATTGGCCTCCGGGCGCGGCGTGTCTGCGCTTTTCGCCGGGTAAGGCTTGCTGCTCCTCGAGCTCCTTCCAGCGCTCGCGCAGCTCCTTGAGTCGCTCGGTGACGGCGTCCGGGTGGAGTGTGGCTGCGTCAATCTCGCCAACGCGCTCGATCAGGCGTTCGCGCAGTTTGTTGTTCGACCAGTGCTGCCAGTCACGCATTTCCTTGAGTCGAGCGGCCATCCGGGTCAGCTGGCCGTCGGTTTCGCGGCGGCGCTGCCGCTTCGGCAGGCGATCGTGCAGCGAGCGCGCGTTGCCCAATGCCTGGTGCGCTGCTGAGATGTCACCGGCTTCAAGCGCCTGGTCTGCGGCCTCCAGTGCGCGGTCGAGCTCGCTGTAGTCGACGGCCGGAGGATTCGGTGCCGTCGAGCCGGCATCGTCGCGGCGTGGTGCGGGAGCCGCTGCCGTCGTCTGCAGCGCCTGCTGTCGGGCCTGAAGCTCGCCGGCAAGCGCCATGAAATGGGTTCGCGCCGCCTGGTCGGACTTGGTTGGCCGGCGCAGGGTGTTCCATGCCTTGTCGAATTCCGACATCAGACCGTTGACTTCTGCACCGGTCTTGTCGGTAGCCGGGCGGGTTGCAAGCTGCTGCGCGCGCTGCACCAGGGTATCCAGTTCTGGCCGGGCTGCCTCGGCGACGGGCTCCGGTGTCGATCGGCTGGAGGGAGCCGCGGTCGGCTCCTCGGCACGCCGTACCGTGCTGCGCACGATGGCAACCGCACCATCGAAGCGTCGCCGTTGGGCCGCGTCGGGCTCGGGCAGTTCAGTCCATTCGTCGATCAGCCGCTGCAAGGCCTCGGAGCGATTGCCCTTGCCCTCGCCGCGGGCCAGTTGCTCGGCCTGCTGGATCAGCTGCGATGCCATTTCGTCGCGCGCGCCATGACTGCCGCTGGCACCCTCGAGTTGGGCCAGGCGCTGCATCAGCGCATGGTGGCGCTGCTTGTTGCGACTGCGCAGCTTGCGGGCGATGCGCTTGAGCGTCGAAGCCTGGTCGATCCGGGCCAGAATTTCGGTGCCGATCGCCGGATCGCGCTCGGTCAATAGACAATCGCCCAGGAATCCCTGGGCCGTGATGCGCTGCAGAGCGGCCCGGCGCAGCTCTGGATCCAGCGCGTCGACCGCCAGCTTCCGCACCAAGTCGGTCGCGTCGAGTCGGCCCATCCAGTCCAGGCGCTTCGGCAGCAGCTCGCCGCCGGTGGACTTGCAGACCTGTCGCACCAGGGCATGGTCGGCCGCGACCTGAATCGAGGCATCACTGCCCTCGAGGCGCGCTTTCAGCCAATCGGGTTCACTGGCCATTCGCTGCAATGCGGCCAGCCGGACGCCTGGATCGGGATCCTCTTGAGCGAGGACAGGCAGGGCGGCCAGCAATCGAGAGTCGCGCTCGGTGGCCACCGCCTGGCGGCGAACTTCGGCATCCTTGCTTTCCCAGACCGGCCCGAACAGGCGTTCCTTCAGACCCATGACATTCCTGTCAGTAATGAATCAGTCGCCGATTGTGCGCGATTTCGAGGCTGCGTGTCAGGGATACGACAGCAGATCAACGCAGCGGTCTGGCGTCGTCAACGGTGAGGCGAATCCACTTTGCCGAAATCTGGCAGCCTGTCGGACTTGAGGGAAATCGGCTGCAAATCCGCCCGGCCGGTCCATCTTTCGCCGCTTTCCTGGGTAATAGAACGACGAGTGCCCTGCAAAATAAAAAAATCTGGCCTCGACCCGCCGACAATCGCCTCGATTCTTCAAGTCCGACTGGCTGCTAGCTCAGGAATCGTCGCAGCAAGCCCGAATAGGCATCGATGCGGCGATCGCGCAGGAACGGCCAGATCCGGCGCACGGATTCGGTTCGGTCGCGATCGATGGTTGCCAGCAGCACTTCAGCGCCGGTGCTGGCCGCGGCAAGGATTTCGCCCTGCGGTCCGACGACGAAGCTATTGCCCCAGAATTCGGCGTCGCGCTCGCCGCCGGATCGATCGGGTTCGAAGCCGATCCGGTTGCAGGACGCGACCGGCAGTCCGTTGGCCACCGCATGTGAGCGCTGAATGATCTGCCAGGCCTGGAGCTGGCGGCGTACCTCGTCCTCGTCATCGGCCGGGTCGAAGCCGATCGCGGTCGGGTAGATCAGCAATTCTGCCCCGGCCAGGGCCATCATTCGCGCCGCCTCCGGGTACCACTGATCCCAGCACACCAGCACGCCGAGCCGACCGACCGAGGTATCGATCGGTTCGAAACCGAGGTCGCCGGGCGTGAAATAGAACTTCTCGTTGTAGCCCGGGTCGTCGGGAATGTGCATCTTGCGGTAGATGCCGGCCAGTTCGCCAGTGCGCTCGAGCACGATCGCGGTGTTGTGGGCCAGGCCTGCTGCCCGGTGCTCGAAGATCGAGCCGACCACGACCACGCCGTGCTCGGCGGCGGCATCGGCCAGGGCGGTGCGGGTCGTGCCGTCCAGGGGCTCGGCCAGATCGAACAGGTCCGGGTCCTGGTACTTGCAGAAGTACTCGCTGGCGTGCAGTTCGGGCAGGATGACCAGTTCGGCGCCAGCCTCGGCCGCATCGGCGATCCCCTGCAGGCTGCTAGCCCGGTTGCGGTCGGCATCCTGTTCCATGGCGTGCTGAACCAGCCCGATGATCAGTGGTTTGCTCATTTCAGACTCGCCGGGATCTGCATGCTGGCGCAGTGCGGCCCGCCGCCCTGCGTGACCAGTGTGGTGGCATTGACCGGGACGGCTTCGCGCCCGGGGAACAGCGCCGAGAGGATCTGCAGGGCCTGATCGTCATGGCGACTGCCGTAGTGCGGTACCAGCACGGCCTTGTTGATCAGGATGAAGTTGGCGTAGCTGGCCGGAACCGCGGGGTCGAGATCGATGGGTGCGGGCAGGGCGGTCAGCCGGAATGGCCTTCCGTCGCGATCGCGTGTGCTTTTGAGCTGCCCGGTCAGGAGCCGCGTTGCAGCGCTGTCGCGCAGTGTCTGGAATACGATCGAATCGCGCCCGGCAAAGCGCGCCAGCGTATCGATATGGCCGTCAGTATCGTCTCCCGGTATCGGTGGCATGTCGATTTCGATCAGGTGATCGATGTTGAGCCAGGATTTGAGCTCGAAGTCGATTTCGGCATCATCGAGATGGGGGGCGCGGGTGCGCTGACAGTGGCGGTTGATCAGCAGCGTGCCCGCTCCATCGGATTCGATCGCGCCGCCCTCCAGTTCGAACAAGGACTGGCGAAACAGCAGCTTCTCGAACAGCGGCTGGCGCGCCAGCAGGCTGTTGACCCGGTTGTCGAGCCGGGCATCGAAGCGCCCGCCCCAGCCGTTGAAATGGAAATCCAGCGCCAGCCGTCGGCCGGCGTGGGTCAGCGTGATCGGACCGTAATCGCGGACCCAGGTGTCGTTGTAGCGCAGCTCGATCCGCTCCAGGCCGGACCTCGTGCCCAGCATTTCGAGTGCTGATCGATCGTCCGGAGGAACCAGCAGGACCACGCCCTGATAGCGCAGTACAGTGCAAACCAGTTCGGCGTACTCTGCCCGGATTGCCTCCAGCACGGGTGCCCAGTCGCTGGATTCCGGCGGCCAGGCCAGCAGCAACGCGCTCTGCGGCTCCCATTCGGCCGGGAGCCGGTATTCAACCGGGTTCATCGCGCCTGTACCCTGCGGCTCAGTAGTCGGTCGTGTCGGTTCGTGACAGCACCGCACCGTGATGCAGCACGCTTTCGATTACGATGTCGTACTCGAAATAGACGCTGTAGTCAGCGTAGATCCAGCGCGTGATCGGCGGGTTACCAACGGCGGCGCGGCGTTCAGCCGGACGCCCGAAACGCTGCTCCACCTCGGCTTGTGTCATTCCGTTCGAGGGCAGATCGCGAAGCATCCGCTCGCGTAGCTCTTCGATCAGCAGCACGTCGGCCGCGACCAGCCCATAACCGGCCAGCAGTACGACCATCATCAGAAGTTTCAGTCCCTTGGCGCGCATTCGTCATCCTCCGCTCGAATCGATTGCGGGCCAGTTCCGAGCCTGGCACCGCGGCAACCCCCTTCGCCAAAAATGGTAGCACAGGGTCCGACCACGACGTGCCGGGCCCTGTGCTCGAGTTGGCATCCGATCTGAGGTCTGAGCTGACGTCAGCTCGGGCCTCAGATCGGATATCCAGTCAGGCGTCGGTTGCGCGCCTGCGGAACCAGATGGCGGCGGCGAGGAAGGCAAGGCCAATGGCCACACCGATCCACATTTCCAGCGACAGCAGGATTGCGCTGACCGACTTGAAACTGATCAGCGATTCGGCACCGAAGTTGGCCATGTTGCTGCCCTCGATCTGGTCCAGTTCGATATTCATCGGCACCACACCGCGGCCGAGCCGCTGCAGCACGATCAGC
>Ga0210039_1002243_pt1 | contig 16310 bp, 11 predicted proteins | sample CryGeyCG2114_250_3_FD_185460 | JGI IMG/M metagenome (GOLD analysis project Ga0210039, IMG submission 185460) | Groundwater microbial communities from aquifer - Crystal Geyser CG17_big_fil_post_rev_8/21/14_2.50 (SPAdes) (version 2) | ecosystem: Environmental > Aquatic > Deep subsurface >...
TACGCGCTGAGACAGCACGGCCATTGGCGTGTCATCGCCCATAGAGCCAGTCGCTTCCTGACCTTCTTCGCCCATAGGGCGCAGCACCTGATCACGCTCTTCGTTGGTAACCAGTTGCAGCTTCTGATGAGTATTGAGCTGATCGCCGGACAGCGCTTCTGCATCATCAACTTTTTGCAGCAACAGCTGACTTTCCATACGGATGGCATTTTCTTTCAGCCATTTTTTGTACGGGAACTCAGACTTCAGTGCATTGTCGATGTCTGCGGCGTTAAGCAACTTACCTTCTTTGGTATCAATCGCGAGGATTTCACCCGGGCCGACACGGCCTTTAGCCACGACGTCTTCCGGCTTGTAGCCGTAAACACCGACTTCAGATGCAACGGTGATGAAGTTGTCTTTGGTGATAACCCAGCGCGATGGACGCAGACCATTGCGGTCAAGGCCACAAACGGCGTAACGACCATCGGTAATAACCAGACCGGCCGGGCCGTCCCACGGCTCCATATGCATGGAGTTGTATTCATAGAAAGAACGCAGATCGGCATCCATGGTTTCGACGTTCTGCCAGGCAGGCGGAATCATCATACGGATGGCACGGAACAGGTTCATACCACCGGTAACCAGCAATTCCAGCATGTTGTCCATGGAGGAAGAGTCAGAACCTGTGGTGTTAACAATAGGAGCAAGATCACTCAGGTTAGGCAGCAGATCGCTCTGGTACTTACCGGTACGGGCATTGGCCCAGCTGCGGTTACCCTGAATGGTGTTGATCTCACCGTTGTGCGCCAGCATGCGGAACGGCTGAGCCAGCTGCCAGCGCGGCATGGTGTTGGTAGAGAAACGCTGATGGAATACGCAGATAGCGGTTTCCATACGCTCGTCACCGAGATCCAGGAAGAAGTTCGGCAGATCGACCGGCATGGTCAGACCTTTATAGGACAGCACGCGGTCTGACAGACTGGCGATGTAGAAATCCGGGTATTCGCTCAGTGCTTTCTCGGCGTAGCGACGCGCGTAGAACAGCTTCACGGCAAACGTGGTTTCGTCCAGCTCAGAGTCGGCAGCAATAAATACCTGCTCAAAACGCGGCAGGCAGTCGATAGCCATCGGTCCCAGGCAGTCATTATTGGTTGGCACGGTGCGCCAGCCCAATACAGACAGACCCTGACTGCTGAGAGCTTGCTCAACGGCGGTTTTCTGCTTGCTGAAAATGGCATCATCAAGATCCATAAACAGCATACCAACAGCGTACTGAGCCGGTAATTCAATACCTGCTTGTGCAGATACAGCACGCAGGAAAGAATCCGGCTTCTGGATCAACAGACCGCATCCGTCACCGGTTTTGCCATCCGCAGCAATACCGCCACGGTGTGTCATACAGGTTAAGGATTCGATTGCTGTCGTTAACAGCTTGTGACTCGGCTGCCCTTCCAGATGGGCTAACAAACCGAATCCACAGTTGTCCTTAAAGTCGCCTGGAGTATACAGACCAGTTCTCATAGAACAGCTCTCATCAGTAAAAACAATTGAAAAATCAAGGGCTTACAACAGCCTAATGCTCAAAATTTAAGCAGCATCGAGACAAAAGGACGCTCATTCTACACATCTGAGGGCCCTGTCACAAATATGAGCGTTTTTGCGTATTGTTGTAAGGCAGCGACGGAAGGCTGCCTGAGGAGTCAAATAGCAGTCAGAAAAGCCTTCTCAGCGCAGTACATCCTGCACCGCAGAAACCTCACGAATCCAGGGAGACTGCGTACGCAGTTCCCGCGGCAGCGCATTTACCGCAGCTTTGGCTTCAGCGCGATTGCCATAAACACCCGCCACCACGACAAACCACGGACGGTTATTATGCTCGGTACGGTACTGGTACAGCGAACCTGCAATCTGCGATTGCCACTGCTGGCGGAAACCTTTGGCATTCTCCGCCTGATAACTACCAAACAGCTGCACAACAAAACCACTGTTCGCTGCCAGCAAGGCACGCTCATCGGGGCTGCGCTGTGGTTTTACAACGGCAGGCGCGGTCACTTCAGCTGCAGCAGGAGTGCTGACCGGCTGTCTGGTCACCGGCGTGGCGATAGCGGTTGTTTCTGCAACCGGCACCTGAGTCGGCGCAGAGGCCACAGTTTCGGGCTGTGTTTCGGCACTTCCGGCAGAGGTTTCTGCTGCGGAATAATTGTAATCAGGCTCTCCGGCTGAACTGTCGGTTTTCACCACAGGTGGAGTGATTTCTGTTGTTTCAATACTTTCAGCTTCAATACTCTCATTGCCGCTCGCGGGAGTACTGATAAAAGGTGATTGCTCACTGTCAGTGAGTGTATCCGTAACCGCCAGTGAGTTATCCGACAAGGTGGCGGGAACAAGCGTCGCCGGCTCATCAGCATCGCGGTACAGAAAGGAAACAATCAGTGCCGCAGCCACACCGGCAATCGCCAGCATATGCAATAAAGGAAAACGGTTGGCCTGAGCCGTTGCTTTGGCTGCCGGTACCACTTCAGCCATTCCGGGTGACAGCAGGTAATCTTCAGCCTGATGCAACAGCGACTGCGGCCAGCCACCCGATTGCTGCCAGATAAACAGCAGTTCATCCTGACTCAGCGCCAATGGCTGGCCCGGGCTGAACACCTGCTGAATCAGCGCGGCGGAATCGTCGAGTGACAGAGGCTCAAGATGCAGTACGTGCACAGGCGCCTGCGCCGGGCTTTCGCGGAATGCCAGCTCAAAACCCGGCTGACCAAATAACGCAAAAGATATTGCCTGAGGGGCCAGCAGCGCAAAGTGAGCTATTTCATTAAGAGTATCGGCATCAAGCTGGTCGGCCTGATCAATAATCACCAGCAGGCTGATACCATCGTTGTAGCGCAGCAGAGCAATATCTTTGATGGCTTCGCGGGCATGAACAATATCATCAGCCAGCTGCGGCATATCCCAGTAGCGGGCAATCTGATTGAGGATGGCCGGCATACCCAGCATCAGATCTGCGGTAATAAACAGGCTTTCTTCCGGTTCTTCACGTTGAGCAGCCAGAGCCTGGGACAGAACGGTCTTACCACTGCCTTCAGGCCCGGTTACGGCAACCAAAAGCTCGCTGTAAGACGCCAGATGCGCAAGCAACTCGAGATGCTTGCGCTGACCAGACAGTAACTGCGGCAAAGGCAAATGGTATCCGTTTTCCGGATCTGCAGTGCTGCTGTTGCGATGCGCGTCCAGATCCAGATTAAAATCGGTTTCCATAGTGCCTCCTTCAGGGTCTGAGTTAAGCCGTACCGAGTTTATCCCCTGCCAGCAGGGTTTGCGTCAACAGGTCTTTTGGTACATCCGAGGTCATATAAGCCTCGCCAATACGCTGCAGCAGTACCAGGCGAATGCGACCGTCCAGCACTTTTTTATCCACCTGCATACGTGACAGATAGTCTTCCACTGACATATTGGCCGGACCGACCACAGGCAATTGCGCCGCCTGCAGCAATGAGCGCAGCTCACGCAATTCATCAGCATTGATATGCCCCATCCGCCAGCCAAGGTCAGCTGCCATCAGCATGCCGGCACCAACAGCCTCACCATGCAGCCAGTGACCATAACCCTGATGGGCTTCGATCGCATGACCAAAGGTATGACCCAGATTCAGAATCGCGCGAATACCGGATTCCGTTTCATCCTGCGCCACCACTTCGGCCTTATCCTGGCAGGATCGTTCAATCGCATACGCCAGAGCCTGCGGTTCACGCGCCATCAGAGCCTGAATATTGTCTTTAATCCACTGATAAAAAGCGGAGTCACAGATAAGACCGTATTTGATCACCTCCGCCAGACCGGCTGACAGCTCACGCTCAGGCAGGGTGTGCAGGGTAGTGGTATCGGCGATCACACACTGCGGCTGATGAAAGGCGCCGATCATGTTTTTACCCAGCGGGTGGTTCACGCCGGTCTTACCGCCCACCGAGGAATCTACCTGAGATAACAGCGTGGTCGGCACCTGAATAAAGTTCACCCCACGCTGATACGAAGCGGCAGCATAACCGCACATATCACCAACAACGCCGCCACCAAGGGCCAGCAGAGTTGTCGTACGGTTATGCTGCTTCTGCAGCAGGGCATCATAGATCAGGTTCAGTGTACTGAGATCTTTGTAGGCCTCACCATCCGGCAGGATGACTTCATCCACCTGATAATCCGCCAGCGCCGCTTTTACCTGCTGCAGGTATAAAGGAGCGACGGTTTCATTGGTCACGATAAGAACCTGGCGGCCTTTAATGTAAGGGGTGTATAACGCAGAATCGCCGAGCAGCCCGGCTCCGATAAAAATCGGGTAGCTGCGGTCGCCCAGATCGACGGTCAGGGTATTCATGTGTGTCAGCCTTTTATAAGCCTTTTAAGTTCCTGCACCACCCAGCGCGGGTTGCGCTGGTCGGTTTCAATAATGATGTCTGCAATTTCCCGATACAACGGATCGCGGGCACTGAACAGGTCGCGCAGAATACGCTCCGGGTTTTCAGCCTGCAGCAACGGACGGTTTTTATCCTTGGCCGTACGCGCAAGCTGTTGCTCGACCGAGGTGCAAAGATAAACGACCGTACCGCGTGCGCTCAGATGGCGACGGTTCGCTTCACGCATAACCACACCACCGCCTGTCGCGAGGACGATTGAGCCCATCTGAGTCAGCTCATCAATGGCCTGCTCTTCACGCTCACGAAATCCACTTTCCCCTTCCATATCAAAAATCCAGGGAATATTGGCACCACAGCGCTCTTCAATGACCTTATCAGAGTCAAAGAATTCCAGCTTGAGTTCAGCGGAAAGTAAACGGCCAATGGTGCTTTTTCCAGCACCCATTGGCCCTATAAGAAAGACGGATTGTGATCGCTTCATAGATTAACGATTGCTGAGCGAATCCTTAACCAGACGAGGGGTGATAAATACCAGCAGTTCGCTCTTGTCATCCTGGCGGTTGGTATAGCGGAACAGCGCACCGATTAATGGCAGATCACCAAAGAAAGGGGTCTTGCTGATGGATGTGACTTCTTCAGAACGGAAAATACCGCCCAGCACTACCGTCTCACCGTTATCAACCAAGACCTGAGTTTCTACCGCATTGGTATTGATGCTTGGGCCTGCCGAGGTCAGTTCGCCAACAGAATCCTGATTGATCACCAGATCCATAATAATACGGTCATCCGGAGTAATCTGTGGGGTCACTTCCAGACGTAAAACTGCAGATTTAAAGGCAACGTTGGTTGCACCGCTGGAACTGGCCTGCTGGTATGGAATTTCAGTACCGGACTCGATAGAAGCGGTCTGACCATCGGCAGTAATAACGCGAGGCTGCGATACGATTTCCGCACGGCCATCGGTTTCAATCGCTGCCAATTCCAGATCCAACAGATAGTCAGCAGTCTGGTAACCGACGGCAAAAGTCGTTGCTGCGGCATTGGTCACACCGAAGTTAACAACATTGGCACCGGTAAGATCAATACCATCACTGGTAGCCGCTGCACCTGTCGCACGATCAAATAAAATCTGATTACCTTCGGTCAGGGTCTGCTGACTACCGCCAACAGTAGTCCAGTTGCTGCCATTATTTTTAAAACCAGCACCGCCCCATTTAACACCCATCTCCTCACCGACACTGGTCGTCGCCACAACGATACGCGCTTCAATCAGAACCTGGCGCACCGGCACATCCAGCATATTCAATGCTTCGCGGACTTTTTCCAGATTACCAGCAGTGTCTTTCATCAACAGAGTGTTGGTACGCTCATCAACGACAGCCGAACCACGCTCAGATAACAAGCCCTGCTCAGAAGTCAGCAGCTTAGCCAACTCGCTGGCTTTAGCGTATTTCAACTGCATGTACTCAGTAACCAGAGGAGCCAGCTCTTCAACCTGCTTCACTGCTTCCAGTTCGATTTTTTCACGCGCAGCGATCTCCTCGGATGGCGCGATCAGCAGTACAGACCCCATCTGGCGCTTGCCCAAGCCTTTGGTTTTCAGCACCAGATCCAGCGCCTGATCCCATGGCACATTTTGCAGACGCAATGTAATACTGCCCTGAACGGTATCTGATGCCACCAGGTTCAAACCGGTGAAGTCGGCAATCAACTGCAACACGGCACGAACTTCAATATTCTGGAAATTAAGCGACAGTTTCTCGCCGGTAAACGGGAATTGTTTCTTACGTTCTTCTCTCTGCTCTTCCGGGACGACAGATACATTAATAGAAAGAAGTTTATCTGTCTGATAGGCCAGATATTCGAAATCATCGCCCGCAGGCTCAATCACAATACGGGTAGAGTTATCTTCACGCTTGGTGTCAACATAACGAACCGGCGTGGCAAAATCGGTGACATCCAGACGACGACTCAAAGCTTCCGGCAGGCGTACGCCTTTAAGATCGGCAATAATTTTATTGCCCTCACGGCGAATATTGGCAGATGCGCGAGGGTCATTCAGCATAATCTGAACCTGACCTTCTCCCAGCTCACCACGACGAAAATCAACATTAACTACTTTCAGGTCATTATTAAGCATGCCTGTTGGGGAACTGGATTTAACATCAGCAGCAAATACCTTGTCGCCTTCCGTCTGTCCAATCCGTAGCAGCAGAGTATTCCCCTCAACCTTAGTGGTATAACCCACCAGGCGGGTCAGATTCACAACCAGACGGGAACGATCTTTGGTAGATACCAGCGTGGCGCTGCGTGCATTACCGGAACCAATCTGATGGCGCTTTGTTTTCAGCGTACTGACCACACCTGGCAAATCCAGCGCAATACGGGCTGGCTGTTCAATGGTATAGCCACTGACCTGTGGCGGTGTTCCATCAAACTCCATCCGGATCTCGGTCACATCACCGGGTAAAGATGAAAAACGGAGATCATTAAGTGTCGTTGCAGAAGCAAGCGAGGCCATAAAAGCCAGCATCAGGACTGGTAGCGCCTTTATCATTGCGTGAAAACCTTTCACCGTATTCATAAAATTACTCTCCACCCAGTCCTTCCAGAGCCAAGGTTCTCGGCCGCTCAATCCAGCCACCAAGACCATTAGGTACAATTTCAATTAGATTTATTCTGTATTCAGAAATGGACAATATACGACCATGATTCTGGCCCATATAGTTGCCTTCTTTTACCCGGACAACGCTGTTATCGCCATCCTTGATTAAAGCCCAGAGCACTCCGTCGTCGCGCGCAAGCGTTCCCACCATAGAAAGAGAGCCCAGAGCGTATTGCTCAAGATGTTCCCGGGGGCGTTCAAGATCCGGACGAATGTCACTGCCTGGCTGCACGTTAATTTCCGTATCAGCAATCACTGGTAACTCGAAAGGAGAGCGTAAGCCGGCGGCACTATAGCTGAAAAACTCATAAGGCTTAAACACAGGTATAGGCTCAATTCGTCCACGGGGCTTATTCAGGGTATCTTCGGCAAAACGTTTCAGGTCAGAGGTATCTTCAGACCCTGAACATGACACCAGAAAAACAGACAAACCGGCGACGATAAGAGACGGCAGCAATTTATTCATATTACTTAACCTCCTCATCACCACTATATTGGTAAGTCTTAGCCAGAATATTCATTTTCAGAGCACCGTCATTGCCTGACTTTCCAATCGAAAAATCATGCAAGGTCACGATACGCGGCAGAGAAGCTACCGAAGAAACAAAAGCTCCCATCTCATGATAACCACCAACCACTTCAATATTGATTGGCAATTCATTATAAAACTCTGTCTTAGTCATTTTCTGCGGATCGATGGCATTCAGTTTAAGACCAGCACTCAACGCCGCCGAGCTGATATCATCAATCAGACCTGGGACTTCAGTATCCCGCGGTAACTGTTTAAGCAACGAGCCAAAGCTTTCTTCCATCTCAACCATCTGCGCTTTATATGCTGCCAGATTAGCGACCCGGAATGCCTTATTTTCGAAATCTTTCTTCAGCGTTTCCTCCCGCTGAACGGCACTGCTCAGAGTATCCAGATTACTTTCTATAAGGCCAAAATACCCGCCGGTCAGCACCGCAAAGAAAATCAGAACACAAAATACAACTTTACCGGGAAAAGGCCATGAGCCCATATTCTCCCAATCGATATTGTTCAGATCATCCAGCTGAAACTCATTCAGCTTTTCAGTCAGTGCCTTCAAATCTATTTTTTTCAGGTCAGCCATGCTGTCACTCCTCCGCCGCTTTTGGCTGAACACGCTTCATAGTAACCTCAAACTCATTCACACCCTCAGACTTTGCCTGCACCCGGATAAGGATAGGGTCAGAGAACCAGTCGGACTGATCAAAGTTACGCATTAACGCAGACACCCGATTATTCGACTTCGCTAACCCTTTAACCGTTACATCGGTATTTTTAATTTCCACTGATGTGAAATACAGATCTTCAGGAACCGAGCGGGCCATTTCATCGAACACACGCACGATAATTGGCCGGTTTCCCTGCAAAGCCTGAATAAGCTCCATCCTCTCGATTAACTTTTTGCGTGTATCCCGCAGCTGGCGGATCTCATCAATCTTGGCATCCAGCACTTTCATTTCATTCTGGATAAATCCATTACGGCTATTCTGCGTTGCAATACTGCTTTCATAATGACCGTTGATAAAATAAATAATCGCAGCCGCAGCAAAAGCGACCAGAGCAATCACGCCGTAAAATTCATTCTGTTTTTCTTTCCGCAGCGCCTGACGCCACGGCAGCAGGTTAATATTGGCCATTAATCAAAGCTCCTCATCGCCAGCCCGCACGCAATCATCAACGAAGGCGCGTCGCCATTCAGCAGATTTGCGTTAACCTTCTGCGATAACGTCATATTCACAAAGGGATTGGCAATCACAGTTGCGATACCCATCGCGTCCTGAACCTGGTCGGACAAGTGAGGGATAGAAGAAGTACCACCGGCAAGAATGATGTAATCAACATCATTAAACTGGCTGGACGAGTAAAAAAACTGCAGCGAACGGCTGACCTGCTGAACTACCGCACGGCGGAAAGGCTCCAGAACCTCACTTTCGTAGTCATCCGGTAAACCACCTTCCAGCTTAGCCCGTGTCGCTTCTTCTTCGCTGAGGCCATAGCGGCGCATGATATCTTCACTCAGCTGCTTACCACCGAATAACTGTTCACGGGTATAAATGGATTTGCCTTCATGCAACACGCTGAGCGTGGTCATAGTGGCACCGATATCCAGAATAGCGACGGTTTCAATCTCGTCACCATCCAGCTGACCTGCCAATAAAGAGAAGGCGCGCTCGGTACAGAAAGCTTCAACATCCACAACCGCAGCTTCAAGGTTAGCGTATTCAACCGCGTCTTTACGGCGCTCAACGGTTTCAGAACGGCAGGCCGCCAGCAGAACATCCACCATGTCATTGCCAGAGTCGGACGGGCCCTGGATTTCCCAATCCAGCGCGACTTCTTCCAGAGGATAGGGAATATACTGATCCGCTTCAGCGCGGATCTGAAAATCCATTTCATCATCTTTCAGCTTGCCGTTCATCTGCACTGTTTTGGTGATTACCGCAGAGCCGGCAACAGCAATAGCTGCACGCTTGGCACCGGCACGGGAACGACTCAAAGCACGACGTATTGCTTCGCCAACCGCTTCGTCATTGCTGATGCTTTGCTCAACCACAGCGTTGGCAGGCAGGGGTTCAGCGGCATAAGCTTCAACCTGATAGCGATCGTTATTGCGACTCAACTCAAGGACTTTTACCGAGGTGGAACTGATATCCACCCCGAGAATTGCCTTGTTCTTCTTATTAAACAAGTTAGCCAGCACGACAAAATCCCCATCAAATTCGCGAACTTGCACGCACAAGCTCACTCAGATCCTATATAGTCGAAGTCATTATAAGCACATTCCTATTAAAAGAACAAAAAACCCTTATAATGCCGCAACCCGCATATTCACTGGCTTCCCGAGGCGATGACAATCTTTTTTTATGACTAAGTCACACCCGCTCCTGCAATTGTTTTTTTGGCTCGTAATGTCCATTTTTGCCGGCGCCGGCATACTGATGATGGCAATTTACCTTTATCTCGCTCCGACCCTGCCGGATACCGAAGAACTGAAGGACATCGAACTGCAGACGCCACTGCGGGTGTACTCCGCTGACGGTAAGCTGATCAGTGAGTTTGGCGAGAAGCGCCGTACACCTCTGACCTTTGCTGAAACACCGCCACAATTCATCAATGCCCTGCTCGCCTCTGAAGATGACGGCTTCTTTGAACACTTCGGGATCGACCTGAAAGGCCTTGCCCGCGCGGTGTTCGAGCTGATTCGCACCGGCAAGAAAAAATCCGGTGGCAGTACCATCACTATGCAGGTGGCCAAGAACTATTACCTGTCATCGGAGAAGACCTTTGCGCGTAAATTCACCGAGATTCTGCTGGCTCTGAAAATTGAACAAAGTTTGAGCAAACAGGAAATCCTCGAGCTCTACATCAATAAAATCTATCTGGGCAAGCGCGCCTACGGTATCGAAGCGGCGGCGCAGGTTTACTACGGCAAATCCATCAAGGAGCTGAATCTGGCGCAATTGGCCATGATCGCTGGCCTGCCCCAGGCACCCTCAGCGGCCAACCCGGTTAACAACCCGCGCCGCGCCCTCGATCGTCGCAACTATGTACTGGCACGTATGCGCACCCTTGAAATGATCAGTGCCGAAGAGTTTGACCAGGCTGCGCGAGCTCCGGTTACCGCCCGCTATCATGGCGCAACCTCCGAAGTTCTTGCCCCCTACGTTGCCGAGATGGTGCGCCGCGAAATGGTCGAGCGCTATGGTGATGATGCCTACACTGCAGGCTACAACGTCTACACAACCGTTGATGCCAGCCGCCAGCTGGCAGCCAACCGGGCACTGCAGACCGGATTGCTGAAATATGACCGCGATCACGGTTACCGCCAGCCCAAACCGATGGCCCCGGTCATGACCCTTGAAGTGGCTGACAATCCCGAACTGGAACCCTGGCTCAGCAAGGCCGACAAGGCTCATGATACCGACTGGCCACAAACCCTCGACCAGTGGAATGACATTCTGCGCGATCAGGATGATATGGGGCTGATTTCTCCGGCAATTGTCCGCAGCGTCGAACACGATGGCGCCTGGATCTACCAGAACAACAGCGAACGCTGGCTGCCATTCAGCGGCATGCTCTGGGCCAAACCCTACGTTGACGTCAACATCATTGGTGCCGAGCCCAAGCAACCATCCGATGTACTCAGTATTGGTCAGCGCATCTGGGTAGAAGAAAGCCGCGACGGCCTGCTGCTCGCCCAGGTTCCCGAGGTTGAAGGCTCCATCGTTTCTTTGCGTCCAAAAGATGGCGCCATACAGGCTCTGGTTGGAGGCTTCTCTTTTGGCAGCAACAAATTCAACCGCGCAATCCAGGCCGAGCGCCAGCCAGGCTCTGCATTCAAGCCGTTCATATACAGTTCTGCGCTGGCTAACGGTTTCACCCCCGCCAGCATTATTAATGATGCGCCGGTGGTATTCGAAGACGCCAGTCTGGAAAACACCTGGCGCCCACAGAATAACAGCGGCAAGTTTTACGGCCCGACCCGTCTGCGTGAAGCGCTCTATAAGTCGCAGAATCTGGTGTCTATCCGTATTCTGAAGCAGGTCGGACCAGGCAAAGCCGTCAATTATATTGAGCCCTTCGGCTTCCCGCGCAGCAAGCTGAATGCCGACCTGTCGCTGGCTCTGGGGGCATCAGCCGTTACTCCTATGGAGCTGGCCACCGGTTACTGCGTACTGGCTAACGGCGGCTATGCCGTCGATCCTTATCTGATCAGCCGTATCGAAGACAGCAGCGGGAACATCCTGTTTAGTGCCAAACCCCGTACCGTGTGTCACGAGTGCGAGAAACAGCAGGCGACCGAAGCTGGCCAGGCACAACTTGCCGCCAGCGAATTGCTGGAGCAGCAACTGCAACAACAGCTGAACCCGGAAACAGAATCGCAGCCGGAAGAGCAGGAAGAAGCGCTGCCCACCGCACCACGCGTCATGGACTCACGCACCCACTTCCTGATGATCAGCATGCTGAAAGACGTGGTGCGCCTGGGAACCGGTAAACGCGCGCTGGCACTGAACCGTGATGATCTGGCCGGTAAAACCGGTACTACCAATGATCAGAAGGATGCCTGGTTCTCCGGCTTCAGCCCCGATCTGGTAACTACCGTATGGATTGGCTTTGACCAGCCGAAAACCCTCGGCCGCTGGGCATTTGGCTCCAACACCGCCTTGCCGGTGTGGGTCGATTATATGGGCAGCGCCCTGAGCGGTGTGCCTGAGCATCCATTCGAGCAACCGGAAGGAATCGTCAGCGTACGCATTGATCCGGAAACCGGCTTACTGGCAGCACCGGGGCAAAACAATGCCATTTTTGAATACTTCAGAGAAGAAGATGTGCCCAGCCAGCCGGTTAAAATCACACCGACCAATGGCAGTGGTGAAACTGAGCTGGTGCCGGAGCAGCTGTTCTAACGAGCGCTGCTGAGGACGAAATACAGACATAAAAAAGGCCGGATCAACCGGCCTTTTTTGTGCTTATTTCAAACGATAAAACGGCGCTTACAAATCCACCAGCTTACCCGGGTTCATCACGTTATTCGGATCGAATACCGCTTTCACCGCTTTCATATAAGCCAGCTCAGCCGCTGAGCGGGTATATTCCAGATACGGCTTTTTGGTCATGCCTACGCCGTGTTCGGCGGAAACCGAGCCGTCGTATTTCTGCACGATTTCAAATACCCATTTGGATACCTTGGCACAACGCTCGAAGAACTCTTCTTTCGCCAGCGCATCCGGCTTAAGAATATTCAGGTGCAGGTTGCCATCACCGATATGGCCGAACCAGATAATCTCAAAATCCGGATATTCACGGGTTACGATTTCATCAATATCGTTCAGGAATGGCGGTACTTTGGAAACAACCACGGAAATGTCGTTTTTGTACGGTGTCCACTCGGAAATGGTTTCAGAAATATCCTCACGCAGACGCCACAGATTCGCCGCCTGGGTTTCACTCTGACTGATCACACCATCAACCACCCAGCCGTTTTCCACACACTGCTCGAACAGGCTCATGGAAAGATCCATGTCGGCATCGGTGACGGCTTCAAATTCGATCAGCGCATAAAAATCGGCACTGCTGTCGAACGGCGCAGGCACATCGCCGCGCGCCAGTACTTTACGCATGGCTTTATCGGAGAAGAACTCAAATGCAGTCAGATCCATGCTGCCCTGGAACTGGTTCAGCACCTTCATCACGTCGTCCAGTTCAGGAATCGCCAGCACCAGTACAGTCAGGTTTTTCGGTGTACGGGTCAGGCGCATGGTGGCTTCCGTAATAAAGCCGAGCGTGCCTTCACCGCCGATGAACAGCTGACGCATATCGTAGCCGGTGTTGTTTTTCAGCAGGTCCTTATTCAGACGCAGAATTTCGCCCTGACCGGTTACTACGGTCAGACCAGCCACCCAGTCACGGGTCATACCCCAGCGGATTACTTTAATACCGCCGGCATTGGTGCTGATATTACCGCCAATCTGACTGGAGCCCGCAGAAGCGAAATCCACCGGATAAAACAGACCCTGCTCTTCGGCATAATTCTGCAGCTGCTCGGTAATCACCCCGGCACCGCATTTAACGGTACGGTCAACGGCATTAAAGTCGCTGATCTGATTCATATAATCGAAGGCCACAACGATTTCGCCATTGGCTGCCACCGCGCCGGCACTCAGACCGGTACGGCCACCGGATGGCACCAGTGCCAGCTGATGCTCATTGGCCAGCAGTACAATATCGCGCACCTGCTCGGTGGTTTTCGGGAACACGATCGCAGTTGGCTTGGGCGCGTAGATTTTGGTCCAGTCTTTACCGAAGGTTTCCAGAGAGTCTGCATCGGTACGAACCTTATCGGCACCAACAATGGCCGATAACCGTTCAATCAGGGCGTCTTGAGTCAGGGCAGTCATGGGAGATTCCGCATAGATGAATGTCATTCACCTCAAATTGAGTATTCTTCGCGATGAAAAGCGAGTTTGAGGCTCACGTTAACAGGCCGGGTATGCTAGCATACGCGCCTTATTTTTCGGAGTGGTTTTCGCTCCGGAAGTGAGTCCGGCGCCTGTCGTTACCTGTGCTGTACCGTGCAAGCACCGGCCGGATTCACCGCAACGGTTCTACATACTGCATATAGGTACCATCATGGCTCAAACCTCCCTCGATAAAAGCAAGATCAAATTTCTCTTGTTGGAAGGCGTACACCAGTCGGCTCTCGAGACCCTGAATGCCGCCGGTTACACCAACATCGAGTACCTGAAGACCTCGCTGCCGGATGACGAGCTGAAAGCCCGCATCAAAGACGCACACTTTGTCGGCATCCGCTCCCGCACTCAGCTGACCGACGAAATCTTCGAAGCTGCCGAAAAACTGATCGCCGTGGGCTGCTTCTGTATCGGTACCAACCAGGTTGACCTGAAAGCGGCCACCAAGCGTGGTGTTGCGGTTTTCAACGCACCTTATTCCAACACCCGTTCCGTTGCCGAACTGTCTCTGGCCGAAATCATCATGCTGATGCGCGGTATTCCTGAGCGTAATGCCCAGTGTCACCGTGGCGGCTGGAACAAGTCTGCGGATAACTCTTACGAAATCCGTGGTAAGAAACTGGGCATCATCGGTTACGGTTCCATCGGTACTCAGCTGTCTGTAATGGCTGAGAGCATGGGTATGGACGTGTACTTCTACGACGTGGTTACCAAACTGCCACTGGGTAACGCCAAGCAGGTTGGTTCCCTGAACGAACTGCTGAATCTGGCCGATGTTGTTTCCCTGCACGTACCGGAAACCGCAGCCACTAAGTGGATGATGGGTCCTGAGCAGTTCGCACAGATGAAACAGGGTTCTATCCTGCTCAACGCCTCGCGCGGTACCGTGGTTGATATCGACGCTCTGGCCGAAGCCATCCGCAGCAAAAAACTGCTGGGTGCAGCGATCGACGTATTCCCGGTTGAGCCACGCGCTAACGGCGAAGAGTTCATTACTCCGCTGCGTGAATTCGACAACGTCATCCTGACTCCGCACGTGGGTGGTTCTACCCTTGAAGCACAGGAAAACATCGGTAAAGAAGTGGGCGAGAAGCTGGCTCAGTACAGTGATAACGGTACCACTACCTCTTCTGTTAACTTCCCGGAAGTGGCTTTGCCAGGCAACAAAAACGTGCACCGTATCCTGCACATTCACCAGAACGTTCCTGGCGTGATGAATGCGATCAACAGCATTTTCGCCGAGAACGGTATCAATATCTCAGGTCAGTACCTGCAGACTGTTGAAGAAGTGGGTTATGTGGTGATTGATGTTGCTGCTGACGCTTCTGAACTGGCTCTGGAAAAGATCAAAACTGTCGAAGGCACTATCCGCGCCCGCGTACTGTACTGATCGGTTCCGCTGTAATCCCTGTGATTGCGGCAATAAAAAACGGCAGCCCTGGCTGCCGTTTTTTATGCCTGCTGTTTATCTGTTACTTCGTACCGCTATCACCAGCTCATCTGCCAGCCAAGGCGATTCAGCCAGCGCGGCGTGGTTTCATACAGTACCTGCTCAGGCAAGGCATCATACTGACTGCTGAGCGACCACTCTCCAAGCCAGGTACGCCAGCTCCAGCGTGCCAGCAAACGCTGCTGCCGGTAGCGCCCCTGTGCGATATAGCCCGGATCGTTCTCCTGCTTACCCGCATCCCAAATGATGCCAAGCATCTGCTCCTGCTGTTCGCCGCTATGGCTCCAGACAAGCCGCGCACTGCTCTCTGCCCCCAGCACCAGCTCTCCGGCGCGATTACTGTAACGCTGCTGGCGCAATGTACTAAACCAGATATTGTGATTAGTCAGCGGTTGCCACTGCAGCTGTGACTCAACACCCTTCAGGGTCATCTGGCCTTCGTTGGCAAGCGAGGCGCTGCTCAGGGTCACGTTACTGCCAATCAGATCATCCAGCTGTTCGCGGAAAACCTTGATATCCAGCTGCAATGCCGCCTGCGGTAAATGTAAAAAGTAGCCCAATTCCCAGGCCTGAATACGTTCATCGCGCAAACCATCACGCCAGCCATCGGCGTTGGCATTAATAAATAAGCCACCCTGATCCAGATTGAGATAATTAGCGCTGACATCACTCAGCACAGCGCGTCCGTTCAGATAACGCTCGGCAATATCCGGAGTGCGGCGGCTGCGCGAATACTGCACGCGGATACTCTGATCGGCGGCGGGCAGATAATTCAGCGCCAGTCGTGGCAGGTAGCTGACTT
>Ga0210039_1002246_pt1 | contig 16292 bp, 16 predicted proteins | sample CryGeyCG2114_250_3_FD_185460 | JGI IMG/M metagenome (GOLD analysis project Ga0210039, IMG submission 185460) | Groundwater microbial communities from aquifer - Crystal Geyser CG17_big_fil_post_rev_8/21/14_2.50 (SPAdes) (version 2) | ecosystem: Environmental > Aquatic > Deep subsurface >...
ACCCGTGGCGAGCGAGTTCGCGGTTCATTCGTCATGCGCATCGGCTCGCTCGACAGCCTGCAGGGCACCGCCGCGATCCCGGGTTCGACCGCGGCGATGCTCGATCGGGGTACGAGCCAGTACACCCGCCAGCAGCTGGCAGACCGGATTGACGAACTACAGGCGGGCCTGAACCTCAGCGGTTCGACTTCGGTTTCTGCCAGTCTCGACACCCGGCGCGAGAATCTCGCGGCCGTGATCGACCTGATCGCCGAGGTGGCGCGCAATCCGGTGTTTCCGGAAAGCGAGCTCGAGGAATACAAGCGCCAGCGTCTGACCGCGCTGGATCAGGCCGTGTCCGAACCGAATGCCGTCGCCGGCCGGATGCTGGCGCGCCACAGCCAGGGCGAACGGCCGTCGACGCATCCGGACTACATGCCGAGCTTCGAAGAGGAGCGGGCCCGGATCGAGGCCTTGACCGTCGAGAGCTTGCGCGATTTCCATCGCCGCTTCTACGGTTTCGGTCCGGCGTCGACGATTGCCATCGTCGGCGACTTCGATCCCGAGGCGGTCCGCGAACAGCTCGAGCAGCGCTTCGGTGACTGGCAGCCGGAGATCGCCTTCGAACGTTGGGCCAACGACTATCAGCCGGTCGAGACCCGGCGCCTGGTCGAACAGCTCGACGACAAGGCCAGCGCGCTGCTGGTCGGCTCACAGGGCATGGCGCTGACCGATACCCACCCGGATTACGTCGCGCTGGACCTGGCCGGCTACCTGCTCGGCGGCGGCTTCCTGAACTCGCGCCTGGGCAACCGCATCCGCAACGAGGAGGGCTTGAGCTACGCCGTCGGCGGTGCGATCAACGCCCACCCGATCGACAGCAACGGCAGCTTCTTCGCCTTTGCGATGTTCGCGCCGGAGAATCTCGAGCGGCTCGAGACCGTGCTGCGCGAGGAACTGGTCAAGGTCATCGAGCAGGGCTTCACCGCCGAGGAACTGGAGTCTGGCAAGACCGGTCTGCTGCAGGAAAAGCGGCTGATGCGTTCGGACGACGGCCGGCTGGCCTCGATGCTGACTGCCGGGCTGTACTTCGACCGCGACCTGTTCGATGCAGCGGCGCGCGAGCAGCGCCTGGCCGAGCTGACGCTGGAGCAGCTCAACGGCGCCGTCCGCCGCTGGATCGATCCCGATGCGATCAGCTATTCCATCGCCGGCGACTTCACCACGGACGATTCTGCCGAAACGGCCGAATGAGCGACGGGATTCAATCGGGTTCCTGAAACCTGAAACCTGAAAAGCAAAAAAGGCCGGCGTCGAAACCGACGCCGGCCGTCCCCTGAATCGATCGAACTTCCCCATTCGATCGACTCTTACGGCTCGAACCACCTGACGGGTCGTGCCCGTCTCCACTACACCGGGTCAGTTTACAGGGGCTTTGCCTGTGGCTCTTGTCCGAATGCGACAAGTCCGTGCAGGGAAACGACAACTCGCCTGCGGCGGACGGTTTGCGCTCCATTCCGTGCGGCAGATCCGGACCTCGAATCAGCGGCGTCGGGTTGCGCGCATGCCGAGGTAGATTCCGACCAGCGCCAGCACCGCACCGACCCATTGCCAGCCCGACAGCGCCAGCCCGAACAGCAGCACGTCCCAGATCATCGACAAGGTCGGCTGCAGCAGCAGCAGCAGACCGACCAGCGTGGCTGGCAGGCCGGGCATGCCGCGTGTGATTGCCAGCCAGCCCAGTACCTGGCAGAAAACGCCCAGCGCGATCAGGGCGATCAGCGAGCGGGTATCCGGAATTGAAAACCCCTGACCCTCGCCGAGATTGATCAAGCCCAGCATCAGGCAGCACAGCAGCGTTACCTGGGCCAAACGGGCTTCGCTGCGCATTCGTGCCTGCCCGGCCTGGGCGTGACGCAGGCTGAGCAGATAGGCCGAGTAGGCCAGCGCCGTGGCCAGGCCGAAGCCGATGCCAACGCGGTATCCGTCCGGCAGGGTTGACCACTCGCGGCCGAACAGTAGCCACAGTCCGACTGCCGCCAGCGCAATCGCCGCCGCCACGCGAATTCCGAAGTGCTCGCGATAAACCAGGACACCGATTGCAGCCAGCACGAATACCTGGAAATTGGCCAGCAGGGTCGCCAAGCCCGGGCCGATCGAGCCGATCGAACGATGCCAGAACCAGAGGTCGGCGGCAAAGAACATGGCAATCAGCAGCGAGCCTGCCCAGCCGGCGGCAAGGCCGCGGGCCAGGGCCGGGCGCAGCGCAAGCAGCGTGAACAGTGTCAGTCCGCCAAACAGCATGCGGTAGAACGCCGATACGGTCGGTTCGACATCGGCCAGGCGAACGAACACCGCGGCCAGGCTGATCAGGACCGCGCCAGCGGCAACCAGCAAGGCCGATCTTGGCGGTGCGTCGATCGGGTTCATGCAGTGCGGGCCGAAGGCGCCGGATCGAAAAGATTCATTCGATCGCGGCGCGCAGCATTTCGCGCGGATGTTCGAAGAAATCGCTCTGGATCAGGTCGACGCCGCGCTTGAAGAAATCCACCACCTGGGCCTCGCCTGCGAGCTCCGGCATGATGATCTGGATACCGCCCCGGTGGGCTTCATCGATGAGGTCGATCAGTTCACTGTCCAGGGCAGGGTTTCCCACCAGTTCGTCGGCCAGCTGGGCGGTCATGCGCAGGAACTCGACCTTTCCGAAGTGCTCGTGGCAGCGCGGCAGGTTGCCCGGACCGATACCGCAAAGGGATAGTCGAAAGCCCAGCGTCTTCAGGCGCGCCGCCAGCGGCTCGCTTTCCAGTTTCCGGCTGGTGAATTCGAACTCGTCGAACTCTGCGATCAGACTGTCACGACAGTGCGGGTGATCGTTCAGGCTCTGCTCCAGCCATAGCAAGCTGCGTTCGTCGAAAGTGTCGATCGACACGTTGAGAAACAACTGCATGCGCTGATGAAGGCACGGATCACTGGCGAGGAAATGTACTGCCCGGCGCAGCGTCCAGCGGTTCAGTCGCGGCAGGATGCCGGTGCGGCGTGCCACCTCGAGGAACTCCCGGGCGCGAAGCTCGCGACCGTTGCCGTCGATCAGGCGGGCCCAGACCTGATAGTAGCGCAGCTTGCCACTGTCCCATCCGACCAGAGGTTGAAACACCACGCGCAGCTGACTGGTATCCAGCGAGTTCCGGATCAGTGTCGACATCTGTTCATCATCGATGTTCGGTGCCGAACCGGTGTCGGCGGGCTGGAACTGACGAATCTGGTTCTGGCCCTGCAGCGATAGCAACTCGGCGATGTGAGTTGCATCGGCCAGCGCCTCCTCGGCGTTGTGCACGCGTCGATCGAACCAGCACAGTCCGATACTGAAGCTGGCGCTGATCGTGGTGTGCTCGACTTCGAACGACTGCCCAGCCAGCTGTTTCAGGACCTGCTCGGACCAGTCCTGTGGATCGCGAATGCCGTGTTCGCCACACAGGATCGTGACCAGTGCGTTGTCGTTGAAGCGTGCGCACAGGTCGCGCGGACCCAGCGTGGGCAGCACGATGGCTTCGATCTGGTGGTTCAGCTGCTCCAGGCCGGCATAGCCGAAGCGATCGCGGAAGCCCTGCCAGTTGTTGAGATGGATGCAGGTCACTGCATGCGGCTGCTGCTGTGGATCGTTGATGAACTGACGGTAACGGAACTGGGCGTAATTCAAAAATTTTTCTCGTGCCCGCCGCACGCGGGCATGGGCGTCAAAAAAGTTCGATGATTTCGTCGGCTCGTGCATCAAGCGATTATGAGTGATCTCGCTGTGATCCCGCTGTCTTCGGCCCCGCCGCTGCGATTCGTGATCAGCTTGCCGGTGCCCGGCTCAGTCCCACTGCGTGATGTCAAGCCCGCTCGGCGCGTCCTCGGTCCCGCGTGCCTGCGACATCCGGATGGCCAGGCCGAGGTCGTTGCGCGAATCGGCGTGGGCCAAGGCCTCGGTCTCGGTGATCTGTCCGTCCTGGTAAAGTTTCAGCAGCGCCTGGTCGAAGGTCTGCATGCCGGATTGGGCACCTTCCTTCATTGCCTGCTTCAAACCGTCGATGTCGCGCTTGAGGATCAGGTCGGCAACATAGGACGTGCGGATCATCACCTCGACTGCCGGTACGCGCTTGCCGTCGACGGTGGGTACCAGGCGCTGGCTGACGATCGCGCGCAGGTGCTCGGACAGGTCGACGAACAGCTGGTGGTGGGCCGTGTCGGGGAAAAAGTTGATGACCCGGTCGAGGGTCTGGTTGGCATTGTTGGAATGCAGGGTTGACAGGCACAGGTGGCCCGTATCGGCATAGGCGATTGCATGTTTCATGGTCTCGGCATCACGGATTTCGCCGATCAGGATCACGTCAGGCGCTTCGCGCATCGCGTTTTTCAGAGCGTTGGCGTAGCTCAGCGTGTCCAGTCCGAGTTCGCGCTGGTCGACGATCGATTTCTTGTGCTGGTGCAGAAACTCGATCGGATCCTCGATCGACAGGATGTGGCCGTTGGCATTCTGGTTGCGGTAGTCGATCATCGAGGCCAGCGTGGTCGATTTGCCCGAGCCGGTCGCGCCGACCACCAGGATCAGGCCCCTGGGCTCCATGATCAGTTTCTTGAGGATCTGCGGCAGCTTCAGATCCTCGATCGAAGGAATTTCGTTCTTGATGTAGCGGATGACCATCGAGACCGTGCCGCGCTGACGGTAGAGATTGACCCGGAACCGCCCCAGCGACTCCAACGCGATCGACAGGTTCATCTCCATTTCGTCTTCGAACGCCGCGATCTGCTTGTCGGTCAGGATCGAATAGCCGAGCTGGCGGGTCTCCTGAGGCGTCAGGCGGTGTTCACCGAGCTGCCGGGTCCGGCCCTCGATCTTGATTCCCACGGGCGCACCGGCGCTGAAGAACAGGTCCGAGGCGCCGTGCTTGATCATTGCGTGCAGGTAGGTCTCGATTTCCATCGTGAGATCCTTATTCCTGGAATCGGGTAGCTGTAGAAGGCCTGAGCCTAGTGTACTGTCTGGCATCAGTTGATGCTTTGAGAGCCCCGCAAATGACCCGCAACAAGGCGTAATCCGCAGGGCACAGTTGCGCTGTGTTCAAGATTTGGAACGCCGTTGCGCTCTCTTGAACGGGGAATCACCCTTTCGGCGAGCCCTGCCTTGCAGCCAAGCACGGTTCATTCATGACTCGACCTGCTGCGACGCCCCCCAGGCTGTGCATCCGCGAGGTTTTGCTCGGTCGCGCATCGCGACCTGCCGGTATTGACCAGCAGGGCGAGTCCGGCTGCGGTGTGCTCGGTTGCGAAACACTGCGGCGACAAGACCTGGAGCCGTCTCGCGATGGTCGGGTCATGAATAATCCGGGCCAAGTGCTTTTCGACTCGCTGAACGTTACAGGATTAACAACGGGGTACACTAACAGCTACGCCAGGGCCGGGGTTGAGCGGCATCAAGTTGGGCAGCGCCGGTGCCGGGCATGCGCCCGGCGCTGGCTTACAGCGACTCGGATGCAAAATCGGCCAGTCGCGAGCGCTCGCCGCGTCTGAGCGTGATGTGGCCGGAGTGAGCCCAGGGCTTGAAGCGGTCGACGGCAAAGGTCAGGCCCGAGGTGGTCTCGGTCAGATACGGCGTGTCGATCTGCTCGACGTTTCCGAGGCACACGATTTTGGTGCCGGGGCCGGCCCGGGTGACCAGGGTTTTCATCTGCTTCGGGGTCAGGTTCTGCGCCTCATCGATGATCAGGTAGCGGCTGAGAAAGGTGCGCCCGCGCATGAAATTCAGCGAGCGGATCTTGATCCGACTGGTCAGCAGATCGTTGGTCACCGCCCGACCCCAGTCACCGCCGTGGTCCTCGCCTTCGGTCAGCACCTCCAGGTTGTCAGTCAGGGCGCCCATCCACGGCGTCATCTTCTCTTCCTCGGTGCCGGGCAGGAAGCCGATCTCCTCGCCAACCGATACCGTCGCCCGGGTCATGATGATTTCGCGGTAGCTGCGCGCATCGAGTGTTTGTGCCAGGCCCGCAGCCAGCGCCAGCAGGGTCTTGCCGGTGCCCGCGGTGCCGAGCAGCGTGACGAAATCTACTTCCGGATCCATCAGCAGATTGAGCGCAAAGTTCTGCTCCGGGTTGCGAGCGTTGATGCCCCAGACCGATTTCGGTCCATGGCGATAGTCGTCGACCACTCGCAGCACGACCTGGCGGTCATCGACTTCATGCACCATCGCCTCCATGCCACCGTCGCCGCTCAGGCGCAGGCACTGGTTGGGGTACCAGTCGTCGCCATCGATCCGCTTGAGTCGATAATAGCTGCGCCCGGCATGCGACCAGGAATCCTCGATCTCGTGGCGCTCCCAGAAATCATTGTTCTGCTCGGTCAGGCCGTTGTAGAGCAGGCTCATGTCGTCGAGTGCGCGATCGTTGTGGTAATCCTCGGCCGGGATGTTGTGGATCGCGGCCTTGATGCGCAGGTTGATGTCCTTGGATACCAGCACGATCTCTCGATCGGGCTTGGATTCCTTCAGCTGCATTGCCGCGTGCAGAATCTCGTTGTCGGCCTTGGCGCGCAGCCGCGCCGTTGATCCGGAATCCGGTGGTGTGGTCTGGAAGAACAGTCGGCCGGAGCCAACCCGGATGTCGAGAGCATCGGGCATACGCAACTCGAGCCCGGCCTCGAGGTCGGTGTGGCCATTCATCAACTCGCCGAGAAAGCGACTGACCTGGCGCACGTTGCGCGCCACCTCGGTCATGCCCTTCTTGGCCGCGTCGAGTTCTTCCAACACCACCATCGGCAGGAAGATGTCGTGTTCCTCGAAGCGGAACAGCGAAGTCGGGTCGTGCATCAGCACGTTGGTGTCGAGCAGGTACAGACGGCGGACGTCGCTCATCGCGGCCACTCCAGAGTCGAAAGTGTTGACAGGGAAAGGAATCGCTTCAGCCCGGCGCACGAACTGTCTCGAGCACCTCGTCAACGTGACCAGGCACCTTGACCTTGCGCCATTGGCTCACGATCCGGCCGTGCGAGTCGAGCAGGAAGGTGCTGCGTTCAATGCCGAGGACCTTCTTGCCGTACATGTTTTTTTCCTTGATCACGTCGAACAGCCGGCACAGTTCTTCGTCGGCGTCCGAGATCAGCGGGAACGGCAACTCGTACTTCGCGGTGAAGTTCTCGTGGCTCTTCAGGCTGTCGCGCGATACGCCGACCACGGCGCAGTCGGCAGCGACGAACGCGTCGTGCCGGTCGCGGAAATCCTGGCTTTCGCGGGTGCAACCGGGCGTGTTGTCGCGCGGGTAGAAGTAGAGCACCAACGATTTGCCGCGGAAATGCTGAATCGAAAGCGTCTGATCGCCGGTGGCGGGAAGTTCGGAGCTGGACAGCGGTTCGTTGTTAGGACTCATGAAGTTCCTGGTGGTCGTGGATGGCTCGGTGCCGGATGCAATCGGCGCCTGACCGGGAACCGGATCTCGTGTGGCTTGTCTGCATCCGGGACTACCAGTAGTATGCCGTGCCCATGACAAACAAGAATGACATTTTCTTTAACGACTCGATCGATGGCTCGATCGGTGGCTCCATCGTTGCCCTGGTCACGCCGTTCCGTGACGGTGGTGATGCGATCGACCTCGAGGCATGGCGCGGCCTGCTCAACTGGCACATCGAGTCGGGCACCGATGCAGTGGTGGTGGCCGGGACCACCGGCGAATCGGCCACTTTGAGCGGCGCCGAGCGTGATGCCCTGCTGATCGAGGCGGTGCAGCGCTGTGCCGGGCGCTGCGCGGTGCTGGCCGGAACCGGCTCGGCCTCGACCGGGGTTGCCGTGGCCCAGAGTCAGCGCGCAGCCGAGCTTGGGGCCGATGCGCTGCTGGTGGTCACGCCCTACTACAACCGGCCGCCGCAGCGGGGCCTGCTGGCGCATTACCGGGCGGTCGCCGAAGCCACCGATGTTCCGGTGGTGCTCTACAATGTTCCCGGTCGGACCGCAGTTGACCTGGCGCCGGAAACGGTGCTGGAACTGGCCGCGTTTCCCGGGATCGTTGCGATCAAGGAGGCTGTGCCCGACATGCAGCGCGTGCGCCAGTACAGTGCCGCTGGCCTGACGGTACTCAGCGGTGATGATCCGAGTGCGCTGGAGGCAATGCGCAACGGTGCGTCAGGCGTGGTGTCGGTGGCGGCCAACGTCGTGCCGGCGAGCATGGCCGAGTTGTGCCGCGCTGCGCGTGCTGGAGAGTTCGAGCGTGCCGAGGCCATCGATGCCGGTCTGCGCGGCCTGTACCGATTTCTGGGCGTGGAGACCAATCCGTTGCCGGCAAAATGGCTGTTGGCCGAGCGAAATCGCATCGGCCAGCATCTCAGGTTGCCGCTGACGAGCCTCGATACCGTGCACCATGCTGCCGGTCGCACGCTGCTGGCGACCTTGTCACAGGCAGTTCCAGGTCGGGCCTGAACCGCCCGAAGGACCGAATCGCTGGATGAATCGAATGGACCAAGCCATGAACACTGATGCCCGCAAGACCCGCCCCGCTCAGGCCGTGCGGCTCTCGTCTGCCGTGGTGCTGGCCATGCTGGTGGCGGGATGCGGCATACTCGGCCGGGATCGTCCGGTCTACGTCGCCAGTGCCGAACTTGAACCGCTGCGCGTGCCGTCCGATCTCAGTCAGCCGCGGGTCGCGAACCTGTTCGAGATTCCCGGTTACTCGCTACCGGAACTCGCGGCACGCGGAAATGAAGCCATGCCACCGCGGGTGCTGTCATCGGCCGACGCCGAATCGGCCCGCTCGCGTATCCGCTTTGGTCCGACGGGTCTGTATCTGGAAGTCGATGACGAAGCGGCCAGCGTCTGGCGCCGCCTCGGGTTCGCGCTGAATCGCGGCGAGATGTCGGTGCAGCAGGTGCTGCTGGACGAGCGCCGCTACCAGGTCAGATTCATCCACGAACCCATCCTGGTGTCGCAGCGCGGCTGGTTTTCGCGCATGTTCCTGTTCTGGCGTTCGCCCGAGTTCATCGACTACAGCGGAACCTACATGCTCGATGTCCAGCGCGCGACCCCGGCCAGCACGCGGGTTGTAATCCTTGGCGAGAATGGCGAAGTGCTGCCGATGCAGCAGGCGGAGTTTGTGTTGGGGCGCCTGCAGGACCGTCTCGGCTAGCAAATCACCGCAGCGCTACTGCGCGAGCCGCTGGCGACGTCCGGCGGTGCTCGCAATCCTCATGTGCACCGGGGAACCGCGCCGGGTCCGAATCGCCTGCTGCGAGGCGCGGACGAAGTGCGTCTTCGGGGTTTGGCTCGGTCGTGAATCCTCGACGTGGACTCGCCACGCCTGCGGTTCGCTCGGTCGCAAAACCGCGAAGCCACAATCCGTCTTCGCCTCTCGCGACGGCGATCCGGACCCGGCGCGCTTCCATGGCACTGCGGTTGCTGCGCTCCGGCGACCACCGCCAGCGGCTCGCTCGCTACGCGCTGCGGTGATTTGCTGCGGGCTTGGGATGGTGGATGCGCTGCGCTTATCTTCCCTACACCAGACAAAAAAGCGCGGACCACCAAACGACGAAACGACCAAAAACGTGCTACCGCTCCAGCAGCCCGCGTTTGTCCGGCTTGCCGTCCCATTCCTCGGCGTCGGGTGGGGCGTCCTTGCGTTCGGTGATTACCGGCCATTCGCGTGAAAGCTCGGCGTTGATCTCGAGGAAGTCGGCCTGGTCGGCGGGCAGGTCGTCCTCCGGGTAGATTGCCTGGGCCGGGCACTCCGGTTCGCACAGGGTGCAGTCGATGCACTCCTCCGGGTCGATGACCAGGAAATTAGGGCCTTCATGAAAGCAGTCGACTGGGCACACTTCGACGCAGTCTGTGTACTTGCACTTGATACAGTTTTCGACGACAACGAATGTCATTGCTACTCCGCGAACAGGGTTTGACGACCACGCACAGCTGCTGGCGGTGCGCGTGGGTGCTGGTGGTACACTAGCAACCTTCCGAATGGGCGATTTTACAGCCCAGCCTCAGGCTTCCGGTGGTCGGTGCCCGACCGAGCTCAATTATAGTTAAGAACCGCTTGAATACATCTTTCGACGAAATACCAGCCAGCGAGCACGGCCTCCGGCGCGATCAGATCAGCCGTGCTGCGCTCAAGGTCACCGACGCCTTGCGCGAAGCAGGTTTTCGCGCCTACATCGTCGGCGGCGCGCCGCGCGACCTGTTGCTTGGCGTGGCGCCCAAGGATTTCGATGTCGGCACCGATGCCACGCCCGAGCAGATTCGCGGACTGTTTCGCAGTGCCCGCCTGATCGGGCGTCGCTTCCGCCTGGCCCACGTGCGCTTCGGCCGCGAGATCATCGAAGTCGCGACCTTCCGCGGCACCGGTGAGGAGGGCGAGCGCGATGTCGAGGAGGGCGGACGCGTGCTGCGCGACAACGTCTTCGGAAGCGAGGCGGAGGATGCGATCCGGCGCGATTTCACGGTCAACTCGCTGATGTACGATCCGGCGACCGGCGTGATTCGCGACTACACCGGTGGAGTGGCTGATCTGAAAGCGCGCCGGCTTCGGCTGATCGGCGATCCGGAAACGCGCTACCGCGAAGACCCGGTGCGGATGCTGCGCGCGATTCGCTTCAAGGCCAAGCTCGACCTCGAACTGGACGGTGCTACCGGAACCCTGATCTCGGAACTGGCAGGCTTGCTTGCCGGCATCCCGCCGGCTCGCCTGCTTGACGAACTGCTCAAGCTGCTGCTTGGTGGCAAGGCCTGGCGTGGCTATTGCGAGCTGGTCGAGTTCGGCCTGTGGGAGCAGCTGTTCTCCGGTCTGCTGGAGCAGCCCGCCACGCCGCCGGACCTGGTCGAACAGGCATTTCGCAGCACCGATTCGCGTGTGGCCGAGAACAAGCCGGTCACGCCCGGTTTTCTGTTCGCCGCGTTGTTCTGGCCGCGCGTTCAGAGCGATGCAGCTCGGCGCATTGCCGCAGGCGATCCGCCGATCGACGCGCTGGCGACGGCCGGCGATGTCGCGTTCGGTGAGTACAGCGCGCGTGTCGCGGTACATCGGCGATTCACCACCATGGCGCGCGAGATCTGGATGTTTCAGCCACGCTTCGAAAAGCGGCGAGGCAAGCGCGCCATGCGCCTGCTGGAGGAGCGTCGATTCCGCGCGGCCTATGACTTTCTGCTGCTGCGCGCGCGTACCGAGACCGAAGTTCGCGAACTGGCCGATTTCTGGACCGAAGTTCAAGAGGTCGATCTCGAAACCCGGGAGCGCATGATCTTCGGCGAGGTCCGCAAGCGCAAGCCCGAAACAAAAACACGACCTCAGCCGTGAGCCGTGTATTCGTCGGCCTTGGCAGTAACCAGGGCGATCCGGCCCGGCAACTGGCTCGCGCTATCGATGCGCTTGCGCAGCTTCCGGATACCCGGCTGATGGCGGCCTCGCCACAATACTGGACTGATCCGTTCGGTGATGATGGCCAAGCTGATTTCCTCAACGCCGTGGTCGAACTGGAGACCGCGCTGGAGCCGCTGACGCTGCTGCACGAACTGCAGCACATCGAGAATGATCAGGGTCGAATCCGTGATCCCGAGCACCGCTGGGGGCCGCGGACGCTGGACCTGGACCTGCTGTTGTTCGATTACCGGGTAGTGCGCACGGAAGAACTGGTCGTGCCGCATCCGAGGCTGGCGCAGCGTGCCTTCATGCTGGTTCCGCTGGCCGACCTGGCACCGGGTCTTGATGTGCCGACGCTGGGCCGGGTCAGCGCGCTGCTGGCGCGGCTCGACCGCTCCGGCGTGCGGCTGGCAACCTTGCCCGAGTCGGAGCCTGTGGCATGACCCCTGCAACAGTGACACTGGCCGCGCTGGCGGCGATGAAAGCCGCTGGACAGCGAATCAGCATGCTGACTGCTTACGATGCCAGCTTCGCCCGCCTGCTTGACTGCTCGGGCGTCGAATGCGTGCTGGTCGGTGATTCTCTGGGTCATGTGATCCAGGGTCGCGACAGCACGATTCCGGTCACGCTGGAACACATGGTCTACCACGTCGAGTGCACCGCTCGGGGCATCGGTCGCGCGCTGTTGCTGGCCGACCTGCCGTTCTTGCGCTATGCCGATGAACGTGACGCGATCGAATCCTCGCGTCGGCTGATGCAGGCTGGCGCGCAGATGGTCAAGCTCGAGGGCGGGCGAGCGGTCGCGCAAGTGGTTGCACGCCTGGTCGAGTTGGGTGTGCCGGTGTGCGGCCATCTCGGATTGACGCCGCAATCAGTCCACCAGTTGTCCGGTTATCGGGTTCAGGGTCGCGCGCCTGAGGCCAGGAGTCGCCTGCTCGAAGATGCCCGGGCACTGGAACGGGCCGGCGCCGCATTGCTGGTGCTGGAGTGCGTGCCGGATTCGTTGGGCAAGGAGGTTGCGGCCACGCTTTCGATCCCGGTGATTGGAATCGGTGCCGGCGCGGCCGTTGACGGCCAGGTGCTGGTGCTGCATGACTTGCTGGGCCTGGGCGAGGGTAGAAGGCCGCGCTTCGTGCGAGATTTCTGTGCCACTTCCGGCAGCCCGGCTGCGGCCATCGCGGCCTTCGTCGCCGCGGTGCGCGATGGCAGCTACCCGGCCGAGAGTGAACGCTACGGTGGCTGATCGACCGCCCAGGGTGCTGGAGCGGCTCGAGGCGCTCCGGGCCTGGACCGACGCCTCGATGCGACCGGTGCATTTCGTTCCGACCATGGGCAACCTGCATCGGGGGCACCTTGCATTGGTCGAACAGGCCGCGCATGACGGTGCCCGGGTGCTGGTCAGCATCTTTGTTAACCCGACTCAGTTTGGTCCCGGTGAGGACTACACGCACTACCCCCGTAGCCTGGCCGACGATCTGGCAGCGCTGGCAGCAACACCCTGCGAGGCGGTCTGGCTGCCGGACGAGACTGCAATGTATCCGTCCGGACAGGACCTGCGATTCCGGGTCGCAGCACCCGCAGCTCTGGGCAGCGTGCTGTGTGGCGCGCATCGCCCGGGTCATTTCGATGGTGTCTGCGAGGTCGTGCTGCGGCTGCTGTGGCAGGTGCGTCCGGCGCGACTGGTGATGGGCGAGAAGGATTACCAGCAACTGCTGATCCTGCGGCGCATGCTGATCGACTTCTCGATCCCGGTCGAGATCGATGCCGCAGCCACGGTGCGCGAGCCGGACGGGTTGGCGCTGAGCTCGCGCAATCGCTATCTCGACGCCGCACAACGTCAGGTCGCGCCCGGGCTTCACGCAGAGCTGGTTCGGGTCGCCGAGGCAGTCTGCGCGGCCGATCCGGGAACTTTCCCGGCTCTGGAGCGGTCTGCATTGGAGCGCCTTGCAATGAAGGGTTTCGAACCGGACTATGTCAGTATCCGCAGCGCAGAAGATCTTGGGCCGGGCAACGCGGTCAACGACCGGGTGTTCGGTGCGGCGCGTCTGGGAAGGTCGCGTTTGATCGACAATGTTGCGGTGACGCGACAAATCTGTCGCTGATTTGCATAAAAAGCTTTGAAATCCGGAATTTCTGTGGTATCGTTACCACGAACCTTGGTCATCCAGCACGGCAATCAAGGTCAGGGCGCAATTTTTGAGGTACATCACTCCGACACTCTGCCCCTCCCCCGAAACGGGGAGGGGCTTTTTTTTGGGTCGCATTGCTTGATCCAGATTTTTAGCGAACTGAACGGATGATTCAATGATTCTGAATATGCTCAAGGCCAAGATCCATCGCGCCACCACCACCCACGCCGAACTCGACTACGAAGGCTCCTGCGCGATCGACGAAAAATTGCTCGAGGCTTCCGGAATTCTCGAGTATGAACAGATACATATCTACAATGTTGCCAATGGCGAACGGTTCGTGACTTACGCCATTCGGGCCGAATCGGGCAGCGGCATCATCAGCGTCAACGGCGCCGCCGCGCACAAGGCCGCGCCCGGCGACCTGCTGATCATATGTGCTTACGGCCAAGTCGACGCCGCCGAGGCTGCAGGCCACAAACCGCGCCTGGTCTACCCGGATTCGGCCAATCGGGTCGCGCGCGTCGCCGGCGCGATTCCGGCTCAGGCTGCCTGACCGGGCGCGGGTGTTGCAAAAAAGCAACATGCTCGATATCAAACAGCTGCTTCGGTCTCAACCGGAGCGAGTCGAACAGATGGTCGTGACCAGCACGCGCTGGCGCTTCGACGCCAGCCGCAGCCCGATCGATCTGGCGCTCTGGAATGCATTTTTCGCGGCCAAATCTCTGGCGCCGCTGCAGGCCGCGGTCGAGGCCTTGTTTTGCGGTGCGGAAGTCAACCCTTCCGAAGGCCAGCCAGCACTGCACATGGCGCTTCGCGCCGAGCGCCCGGCGTCGATCTGTGACCCTCGTTCGGCCGCTGTGGTCGAGCAGGCACGCGTGCGGCTGATCGACACCGCTGGCAGCTGGTATCGCGGCGAGACTCCGATTCGACAGGTGCTGCATGTTGGCATCGGCGGCTCCGATCTCGGCCCGCGGCTGGTCGCCGAGGCGCTGGATCCTGGCGATTCTGCGGTCGAGGTGCACTGGCTGGGCACGCTCGATGGGCGCCGGATGGCGCGTTTGCTGGCCCGGATCGACCCGCAGGCGACCGCGTTGGTGATCGCCTCGAAAAGCTTTTCCACGGTCGAGACCCTGACCCAGGCCCACGTCATCCGCGACTGGCTTGGTGGGGACGCGCGATCACGGATCTGGGCGGCAACAGCCAATCCGGCGCGCGCGGCTGAATTTGGCGTTGATCCGGCTCAGCTGCTGGAGTTTCCGGGTTGGACCGGTGGTCGCTACTCGCTGTGGTCGGGCGTCGGCCTGAGTGCCGCCGCGCGGATCGGGCCGGAGCGCTGGCAGGCCCTGCTGGCCGGTGCGCGCGAAGCCGACCGACAGTTCCGCGAGGAACTCGGAGCATCGCCGCCGCATGCGTTGGCACGCACGATCGACGTGCTGGTGCGCGGCTGTGCTCTGCCGACGCTGGGCGTGGTGTCGTACGCGCCGGAGCTGCGCCTGCTGGCGGAGTTCCTGCAGCAGTTGGTAATGGAAAGCCTCGGCAAATCGGCCGCGCTGGACCAGACCGAACTTGCCCACCCCAGTTCGCCGCTGGTGTTTGGTGGAGCCGGAACCGACCTGCAACATTCGCTGTTCCAGGCGCTGCACCAGGGCACCCGCCGTCACCCGATGCTGCTGCTCGGCAGCACCGCGGCTGAGCCGGGCTTCGAGGCCTGGCAGCGCGAACAGCTGGCGCACCTGCTGGGCCAGGCCAGCGCACTGGTCCAGGGCCGCGACGATTCCTCACCGGAGCGACGGCTGCCGGGCAACAACCCGGTCATGACGCTGTTGACCGAGCGCATCGAGCCCACCTCGGTCGGCGAGCTGATTGCGCAGTTCGAGCACGCCGTCTACCTGCTGTCGGTGATCTGGAAGGTCAATGCCTTCGACCAGTGGGGCGTCGAGGAGGGCAAGCGGCTGGCGGGTGCATTCGGCCAGGCGCTGGCCGGGCAGGGCGATTGTCCCGATCCGAGCCTGCAGTCGTTGCTGGATTGGATCCGGGCCAAGCGCTGATCGACTATCCTGCGTCACCCATTACACGAACCCCGGAGTTGCAGTGAGCTGGATCGAAATCATCGGCCCGGAGCGGGCCGAAGCAGAACTGGCACGCACGTACCAGCGCGTGGCGCGGGGCGGAGCGATTGATAATGTGCTGCTCATCCACAGCCAGCGACCGCACACGCTCGATGGCCACCTGGCGCTGTATCGCAGCGTACTGCACCACCCGCGCAATACCCTCGGTCGGGCATTCGCAGAGGCCATCGGGGTGCGCGTCAGCCGGCTCAATGGTTGCGCCTACTGTGTCGCGCACCACCTGGCCGGTATGGATCAGGCGTTGGCCGATCCGGCGTTGGCGCAGCGCTGGCAGCAAGCACTGGAATCCGGCAAATTCGATACCGTGTTCGAGGCCCGTCAGCGGACTGCGCTGGCTTATGTCGATCAGCTGACGCGCTCGCCCGCAACAATTCGGCAGGCCGATATCGAGGCTCTGCACGATGCCGGCTGGAGCGATGGCGAGATTCTCGAGATCAATCAGGTCGCGGCTTATTTCGCCTATGCCAACCGGACCGTGCTGGGGCTGGGCGTGGCGCTGGAGGGTAATTAGGGTTTGCTTGCGCGCGTTCGCCGGAGACGAGAAAAAACCCGCTGGCTTCGGCCTTTTCATGCTTCCGGTTTTAACTGGCGGAGAGGGTGGGATTTGAACCCACGAAGGGCTTTCACCCTTGCCGGTTTTCAAGACCGGTGCATTCAACCACTCTGCCACCTCTCCGGTGGGCTTT
>Ga0210039_1002247_pt1 | contig 16291 bp, 14 predicted proteins | sample CryGeyCG2114_250_3_FD_185460 | JGI IMG/M metagenome (GOLD analysis project Ga0210039, IMG submission 185460) | Groundwater microbial communities from aquifer - Crystal Geyser CG17_big_fil_post_rev_8/21/14_2.50 (SPAdes) (version 2) | ecosystem: Environmental > Aquatic > Deep subsurface >...
TCATGTCGATCACCATCCTTGCGATGATCAACCCGTTCGTCCAATCACACCTAATCTTGCCGCTTCAGGCTCATTCCTGGTTGGAAATACAGGCCTCGTTCAGGCTCATTCCTCATTGGACAAGGCTCCGCATAGCCCTACGTACCATGACATCGTACAATGGCGAGATGAACACAAAGCCGATTACCCGCGGAGTTGTCCATGGCCGATAAGAACATGAAATTCCTGATCGTCGACGATTTTTCGACAATGAGAAGGATTATACGCAATCTGCTGAAGGAGCTGGAATTCACCAACGCTGACGAAGCCGAAGATGGCGTAGTCGCACTTGCCAAACTGCGCGGCGGCAATTTTGAATTCGTGGTCAGCGACTGGAACATGCCCAACATGACCGGCATTGAACTACTCAGGGCTATCCGTGCAGATGACACGCTGAAGCACTTGCCAGTGTTAATGGTGACTGCCGAAGCCAAGAAGGAAAACATCATCGCGGCGGCTCAAGCCGGCGCCAGCGGCTATGTCGTCAAACCTTTTACGGCTGCCGTACTGGAAGAAAAGTTGAATAAAATTTTTGAAAAAATGGGCAAATGATGATTAAGGAGACGCTCGGTGAGTAACGTTACTTCAGGCAGCGGGGATTCCGATGATTTGGAAGCCTTGTTCGATAGCATTGTCATGGCCAGCAGCACACAACCGGTCGTACCCGAATCCAAACAGGACACCTCTGCGCCAACCGCAGCGACTGACCCAACAATAGTTCCCGGCGACGAGAGCCTATTCTCGCAAATTGGCCACTTGACGCGCAAGCTGCACGATACGCTACGTGAACTGGGGTATGACAAAAAGTTGGCGGCAACGGTAGACGCCATCCCCGACACCCGCGAACGCCTCGCCTATATTGCAACCATGACGCAACAGGCGGCGGAACGCGCACTGACCGCCACGGAAGTCGCCCAGCCAATTCAGGAAAAGCTCGAAGCGGGTGCGAGGAGGCTCAGCGCTAAATGGCAGGGCCTGTTCGACAATCAGCTCAGTCTGGAAGAGTTCAAGCGACTGGCGGAAGAAACCCGCAGCTACCTGAAAGAGGTTCCCAGCCAGACCAAGGCAACCAATGCCCAGCTCATGGAAATCATGATGGCGCAGGACTTTCAGGACCTGACCGGCCAGGTGATCAAGAAGGTCACCGATATGGCCCAGCAAATGGAACGGGACATGCTGCAATTGCTGCTGGCGACGACACCCGCCGAGAAGAAAACCGAAATGGATGCCAGCCTGCTGAACGGCCCGGTGATCAATGCAGAAGGCAGGACTGACGTGGTGACCAGCCAGACCCAGGTCGACGATCTGCTCGAAAGCCTGGGTTTTTAATCCAACACTCAGTAGCCGGGAGAAACCATGAGCCACTTCGCCGGAATGGAAGAGTTACTACAGGATTTTCTGACAGAAGCCGGCGAGCTGCTGTCAGATGTAGATAACAAATTGGTCGAACTGGAAAAACGCCCCAGTGACAAGGCGCTACTAAACGATATTTTTCGCGGCTTCCACACGATCAAGGGCGGCGCCGGCTTCCTCAACGTCAACGATCTGGTCGGGCTGTGCCACCGCACCGAAAACCTATTCGACAAGTTGCGTACCGGCGAATTGGCCCTGACCACCGAGATCATGGATGTCATCATGAACGCAACCGGCGTGGTGCGCACCATGTTCGGCTCGCTCGCCCAGTCGCAGCTGCCCGACGCGACGGATGCCTCGCTTCTGAAAGCACTGGACTGCGCTCTGGCTGGCGAAAAGGTGGTGCTGGCGACCCTTGCAGCAGCAGTCGCGCCGGAACAGGCAGACCAAGCCACCCCCCAGGAACCCGGCGGTCCGGATTGGCTGGCGCTATACCACGCCATCACCGGCACGCCTGCGGAAAGCATAGCAGCATCCCAGGAAGTGGCCCTCCCCATGGAGATGGCACCGATTATCCATGCTGCAACCCAGGTCGACCTTGCGCCCCGCGCCAAGGCGCCTTCTGCCCCGCCACCTGCCGCTAAGGAAACCACTATCCGCGTAGATACATCGCGGCTGGACATGGTGCTCAACCTTTCCGGCGAAATCGGCCTCACCAAGAACCGTCTTACCTGTCTGCGCGCGAATATCCTCCAAGGCAAGACCGATGGAGACACCCTCAAGGCACTGGACGAAGCCGTCAGTCACCTGGACCTTTTGGTGGGCGACCTGCAAAACGCTGTGATGAAAACCCGGATGCAGCCGATCGGCAGGCTGTTCCAGAAATATCCGCGTCTCGCTCGCGATCTCGCCCGGCAGTTGGGCAAAGACGTGGAGCTGGTAATTTCGGGTGAGGAAACCGAAATCGACAAAACCATGATCGAGGATCTTAACGACCCCATCGTCCATCTGGTGCGCAATGCGGTGGACCATGGTGTGGAAAGCACGCAAGATCGCGTTGCCGCAGGCAAGCCGAGCAAGAGCCTGGTAAAACTTTCCGCCATGCAGTCAGGCGATCACATCGTGATCGAGATCGCAGATGACGGAAAAGGTATGCGGCCCGACACCCTACGCCGCAAGGCTGTCGAAAAAGGGCTAATCGATAGTGAAGCCGCAAACGCACTGGATGACAGGCAGTCTCTAAACTTGATCTTCCTGCCTGGCTTTTCGACCATGGACGTAATCTCCGATGTTTCTGGACGGGGTGTCGGGATGGATGTCGTGCGCACCAACATCCAGAAGCTGAATGGTCGAATTGACATCAATTCAGTCGTCGGCCACGGCACGACCATTACCATATCCCTGCCGCTGACCCTGGCCATTCTCCCCGTGCTGGTGGTACGTCTTGGCGAACAGCCTTTTGCCATACCCCTTTCCATGGTGCGTGAGATCATCCAGATCCACCCCGAAGAAATCCAGCGTGTTTCAGGCCGCGCAACCATGGTGGTGCGCGATGAGGTTCTACCTGTGCGGTCCCTGTCCAGCCTGATCGGCTGGCCGCAGGATGGCATGCCATCCTTCGGTGTCCTGATCCAGGCCACAGCCACCAACTTTATCCTGGCTATCGACGGCTTCCTCGGCCGGGATGACGTGGTCATCAAGCCGCTGCATGACATCAAACCCAAGGGCATCGCAGGCGCCACCCTGTCCGGTGATGGATTGGTAGTACTGGTGCTGGATATCGAGGAGCTGCTGGAAATGAGCACAGCGGCCACTCATGCATCGATGTTTGCCGCGTAAGGACTAGCCCGGATGCAAGATCACTCCTATCTCGCCCGCCAACCGATCGTTGACAATCAACAAAAAATCGTCGGCTATGAACTTCTGTTCCGCCGCAGCGCGGAAGCCACCAACGCCAGTTTCACTGATGACCATCTAGCCACCTCCAAGGTGCTGGCCAACATCCTCAGCAACATGGGGGCGAAATGGCTGCTGGGCGACAAACTGGCTTTCGTCAATGCCTCCAGCTCCATGCTGATGAGCGATTTCCTCGAGCTGCTACCGGTCAACATGGCAGTGCTGGAAGTTCTGGAAACCACTCGGGCGACCCCGGAGCTGCTGGCACGCTGCCACGAGCTCCGCGCGCTGGGATACCGTCTGGCCTTGGACGACTTTGAGCTAACACCGGAAAGCGCCCCGCTACTAGCAATCGCAAACTTCATCAAACTGGATATCCAGAAGCTGAATGCCGACGGCCAGCTTGAAGCCCATGTCCGCGCACTGGAAAAACATCCGGCCCAGCTGATTGCCGAGAAGGTCGAAACCAAAAGTGAACACTATATTTGCAAGAAACTGGGGTTCGCCTATTATCAGGGCTACTATTTCGCCCACCCGGAAACGCTGAGCGCCAAGGTCATCAACCCCGCCTACGCCGTCGTACTGGAACTGCTCAACAAGGTGCGCAACAATGCGGAAATAGCGGACATCGAATCTTCCTTCAAGCGCGACGTAGCCCTTTCCTTCAAGCTGTTACGCTACATCAATTCTGTCGGCTTTGGCCTGTCCTGCGAAATCCAGTCACTGCGCCATGCACTGGCGATTCTCGGTTATCAGCAGCTGTACCGCTGGCTGACCCTGCTGCTGGTCACTGCGGGGGAAGGCAGCACCTCGCCTGCCCTGATGAAAACAGCCGTCACCCGCGGCCGACTGACCGAGCTATTGGGCAAGGATATGCTGGAAGCTGCCGGCCTCGACAACCTGTTTATTGTTGGAGTGTTCTCTCTGCTCGACGCCATGCTGGAAATGCCCATGGACGAGGTGCTGGACAAGCTATCTCTGCCGGAAGCAATCTCTGATGCGCTGCTGTCCCGGCAAGGACTCTACGGCCCCTTCCTGGATCTGACCATAGCTTGCGAGGAAGGGGATTCCGACCGAATTGAAAAACTGGCGTTTTCCCTCCAGCTAGAGCCGGACAAAATCAACCAGGCTCACCTTGCCGCACTAGCCTGGGTGGAAACCTTGGGATATAACAATACATTGTCGGGAAGACTGTGCCCGCCCCGACAACAAGTTTAAAAACTCAGAGGGTAGCCGGTTCGCGGCTGGCACCCGCCTCATTCATACGCTCCAGATATTTCTTCCAAAGCGCCTCCTGGTTGACGCCCAAGTCATGCAGGTAATCCCATGAATACAGACCGCTATCATGACCATCCGAGAAAACCAGCTGGACGGCATAGCTGCCCACTGGCTGAACATCGGTAATTTCTACATTCTTCTTTCCCACCTGCAATACTTCCTGCCCCGGGCCATGGCCGCGCACCTCGGCAGAAGGCGAGTAAACCCGCAGGAATTCGCAAGGCAGCTCAAAACGCTGCCCATCGGAAAATGCAATCTCCAACAGGCGCGATTTCTGGTGAAGCTTGATTTCCGTCGGCATCGGCGTTTTGCTATCCAATCCTGCCATATTTATATTCCTTTCGATGATTCGGTTCAGTGGTAACGATAAGCGAGAAAGCCGCATTTTATATGGGGGGAACAAACCGGATTTCAAGCCTGCGAACCGCAAACCCTTCAACCCATCGGTAACGGGCTATTTGCTGCCGTCCCCTGCCACTGCGGCAAGCACTTTATCCATCCAGCCATCAGGCAAAATCCGTTTTAGCATGGCGAACAGGTGAGTGGGGACGGTCACGGGATACCGAATTTTGGGATGCCGGCTCTCCAAAGCATGAATCACCTTGTCCAGCACCGCTCCGGGCGGAAGCGTAAACGGCACGGCCGCACCCTGCTTGACCAGGCGGCGCTCCATGGCCAGGTATTTCTCACGGTGAGCGCTGTGTTCCACATCGATATTGCGTTTGTAGGCCTCGTAAGAATTCGCCCGGAAACGACTCTCGATTGGCCCCGGCTCGATCAGGGAGAGATGAATACCGCTACCGCGAAGCTCCAGCCGCAGCGTATCGGTGATCCCTTCCAGCGCGTATTTGCTGGCGATATAGGCGCCCCGGTAGGGCAAGGCAAGCAGCCCCAGCACCGAGCTGTTCATGATGATACGGCCGTAACCTTGGGCGCGCATCACCGGAATAACCCGGTTGGTCAGCTCAACCGTGCCGAACAGGTTGGCCTCGAACTGCTCGCGCAATACCTCGCGCCGCAGATCCTCCACCGCGCCGGGCTGGCCGTAAGCGCCGTTATTGAACAGGGCATGAAGCTGCCCGCCGCTACGCGCCAGAACTTCGTCCATCGCACGATGAATGGAAACCGAATCAGCCAGGTCGAGCTGCACGCTTTCCAGGCCGTCAGCCACAAGCGTCCGCACATCCTCGGCCTTGCGGGCCGAAGCAAAGACGCGGTAGCCGCGCTTTGCCAGTCCTGCGGCCACGCATCGCCCAATTCCGCTGGAACAACCGGTAACCAGAACACTCCTGGAATTCATGCCAACCCTCAATTTTTTCACCTATCATACTCATGTCATACCCGTGGCCACCTGTAAAGACATTCTTGCTTGGCCCAAGGAAAATTCCTGCATCAGGGAATCATTGATATAATGAATATTATGCGCATTGCGCAGCAATAACGCCCGGAATTCAAAAAATGCACGCACTTCTTCTCAAAATCCCTGTCGCCATACTGCTGAGCCTTGGCCTGCTCGGTTGCGCCACTAATGGTGACCCGCGCGATCCTCTGGAACCGCTTAACCGCAGCATCTACAAATTCAACGACGTGGTGGACAAGGCGGTGCTCAAACCTGTTGCCAGAGGGTACAAGGAAGCCATGCCTGATCCGGCGCGCACCGCCATCGGCAATTTTTTTTCCAATCTGGATGACGTGCTGGTGCTGCTCAACGATCTGCTCCAGCTCAAAATTGACCAGTCCGCCTCGGATTTCAGCCGTCTGGTCTGGAACACTTCTGTCGGCATTGCCGGCCTGATCGACGTCGCCACCCCGATGGATCTGCCCAAACATAACGAAGACTTCGGACAAACGCTGGGATATTGGAGCGTTGGCAATGGCCCCTATCTGGTGCTGCCATTCCTTGGCCCCAGCACCCTGCGAGATACCGTTGGAACAGTAGTCGATACCCACTTCGACCCGGTGGCGCAGCATACCCCGGTTCCCGAGCGCAATTCAGCGATTGCCATCGACACCGTGGATACCCGTTCGCGCCTGCTTGACGCAGAGAAAGTGTTGGATGAAGCCGCCATCGACCGCTATGTCTTTTTGCGCGATGCCTATCTGCAACGGCGGCGTGGCTTGGTTTATGACGGCAATCCGCCCCGTGAGAAGTTCGAGGATGATGAGGATCCCGCACCGGCAAAGCCCGCAGCATCACGCCCCTGAAAAACAGCGCCCCTCCCCTGAACTCTGGATGCTCCGCGCATAGCGGGGCTACGGATGGTCGCCCCTGGCAGCCTCAACCTCGAGGTAGGCTCGGTCGATGTTCCCAGCATAAGTCAGGAAATAGTCTGGTAATACAGGTTCTGCGGATGGTTGGCCTGGACGAAGAAAAACCAGCGCTCGGCGAGCAGGCCAAGATATTGCGCCAAAAAAGCAGCAGACAGCAATCCGCTCAAGGAAGAGAAAAGCCCGCCGACCAATAGCAGCAACGGAAGCGCGAACACCAGCACCAGGAACACCCATTTGACCGAGCGCAGCAGGCCTGCTCCCTGACCATGGAAAAACTCGCGGGTGTTGAATGAACCGCCCATGAAGCCCTGAGATTTCTGCACGATCTGGCCGTGGCGTACACCAATCGCCGTTTGCAATGTGGATTTCGGCTTCAGGCGCGCATTGCGAACCAGCGATGCGGCACGTGTCACCAGCGCCAGCAGGGTAATCACCATCGCCCATTTGCCGTAGAACCCGACCAGATCGGGTGCAGCATAAGCCGAATAAGCCGTCGCCAGGGTGAAGCCTGAAGCACTGCCGAGGAGCAGGTAATTCGCGACTGTCAGCGGGCTATGCCATTCCTGCAGGAATTTCAGGCAGGCGTAAATCATCGCTGTGCATATAAACAACGCGAAGCACAGCGCCGTACCGAGCACGCCGAGCACCATCGTCGCATCCAGGGTCAGCGTACCGAGGGTGACGAGCGGAGTATGCCAGCCAAGGCTATGCGCCACGCCATAGAGAAACACCACGCCCATGAACGTCGGCAACACAATCACCTCGCGCGACAACCAGGAAGTACGCCATTTCGCCGCCGAGCGCCATGCCCGCTCGGGATGGCCAAGGTGGAAGAAGGAGGCCACCAGCCCACCGATCAGGAGCAGCAAGGCGATCAGGCTACCTATCGCATAAAAACGGCCATCCGCCTGCGCTGGCAACAAATGGAAAAAGGCATAAACCTGGCCGGTGTAAAGAGCCAGAAACAACCCCTGGCCGGCACCAATCAAGGTGGTAAGAAAAATCACTGAAAATGCGGGGTGCATGAATAACTCTCCTTTATGTAGGGTGGGCACCGCTTTTGTGCCCACGCTGAATCTCTCCGCGTGGGCACAAAAGCGGTGCCCACCCTACGTTTTACCAGCTCGTCACGTCGTCCAGAGACGGCTCGCTCTTGTCTGGTTGCGGCAGTTGACGCTCTTTCTTGAGCGGGTTATCGGCGCGCATCAGTTCATCGGTGTGGATCCTGATCTGGGTCTTGCGCCTTGGCAGGTAGTGGTTGGACGGCTTGGTACCCCACTCCGGCATCAACGCATAACCGCCGCTTTCCCGGATCGCCACCGAAACCGCCGACTCCGAATCATGCACGTCGCCGAACAGGCGCGCACCAGTCGGGCAGGCCCGCACGCACGCCGGCTTGCGCTCGGCTTCCGGCAAGGACAGGTCGTAAATCCGGTCGACGCAGAGGGTGCACTTCTTCATCACCTTCTGGTGCTCGTCGATTTCGCGCGCGCCGTAGGGGCAGGCCCAGGAGCAATACTTGCAGCCGATGCACTTGTCGTAGTCCACCAGCACGATACCGTCCTCCTTGCGCTTGTACGAAGCGCCCGTCGGGCACACCGGCACACAAGGCGGCTCCTCGCAATGCAGACAGGATTTGGGGAAATGCACCGTCTCGGTATTGGGGAAGCTGCCGACCTCGAAAGTCTGCACCCGGTTAAAGAAGGTGCCGGTCGGATCAGCGCCATAGGGGCGGTCGTCCGACATGGCGCCCGCCGAACCGGAGGTATTCCATTCCTTGCAGCTGGTAACGCAGGCATGACAGCCGACACACACGTTGAGGTCGATGACCAGGGCAAGCTGGGTCATTTCCACTCTCCTTTTCCAGCAAAAAACGCCTGCCAGGCGCGTCGAACCTTGCTGGTGCCAGGTGCCGCAGGCACGGGGGTAAATTGTGGGGAGGTCTGTTCCGGCTCGCCCTCTTCCGCCTTGTAGATCTTAACCTTGACGTCGTACCACGCGGCCTGCCCGGTCACCGGATCGGAGTTGGAAAGATGTTCGCCATCCCGGTTGGCTGGCAGCTCTTCGGAAATCAGGTGGTTCAGCAAAAAACCCTTTTCCGACTCGTTCGCTTCCGGCGCCAGGTTCCACGCACCCTTGGCCTTGCCAATGGCGTTCCAGGTCCACACCGTACCGGGTTCGAGCGCCTCGGAGTAACGGCACATGCAGCGCACCTTGCCGTGCATCGATTCAACCCAGATCCAGTCACCGTCGGCGATACCCTGGGCCTGAGCGGTCAGCGGATTCACGAACAGGTAGTTATGGGCATGGATCTGACGCAGCCAGGCATTCTGCGAATCCCACGAGTGGTACATCGCCATCGGACGCTGAGTCACCGCATTGAGCGGATACCTGGCGTTGTCACTGAGCTGCATCTCCAGCGGTTCATAGTAGAACGGCAGCGGGTCAAAATAGGTTTCGATGCGCTGCCGCAGGTGATCGGGAGGCTGACGGCCATCGGTCTTGCCCTGGGCGGCGAGGCGGAATTTCTGCAACACCTCGGAATAGATGTGAATGTTGATCGGCTCCGCATAGCGCGTCAGGCGGTGGCGCTGCGCCCATTCCAGATAGCCCTGGTTCCAGTTGCGCATGTACTGGTAGGAACGCGGCAGGTGGTATTGATAGACGCAGTTGTTCTTGGCGTACATCTCCCACTGGCGCGGATTAGGCTCGCCGCGCATGAACTTTTCCCCGCCCTTGCCGCGCCAGCCGGCGAGGAAGCCGATGCCGGAACCCGGCTCGGTTTCATAGTTGATGATGAAATCGGGGTAATCGCGGTACTTGCGCGAACCGTCCGGGTTGACGAACACCGGCAGCTTGAGGCGCGAGCCCAGCTCGATCAGCACTTCCTGAAAAGGTCTGCACTCGCCCGTGGGCGGCACTATGGGAATGCGCACCGAATCCACCGGCCCGTCGAATTCCGAGATAGGCCGGTCGAGCATGGACATCACATCATGGCGTTCGAGATAAGTCGTGTCCGGCAGCACCAGGTCGGCAAAGGCGGTCATCTCGGACTGGAAGGCATCGCACACGATCAGGAAGGGAATCTTGTACTCGCCATCCTCGCGCTTGGTCCTAAGCATGTCTCGCACCTGCACCGTATTCATCGACGAATTCCACGCCATGTTCGCCATGAAAATCAGCAGGGTGTCGATGGTATAAGGATCGCCGCGCCAGGCATTGGTAATGGCGTTATGCATCAGACCGTGGACAGCGAGCGGATATTCCCAGGAAAACGCCTTGTCGAGCCGCACCGGCTCGCCGTTTTCATCGACGAACAAGTCCTCGGGATCAGCCGGCCAACCCAGCGCCATGCCGCCCAGCGGCGTATTTGGCTGCACGCCTTCAGGGCCTTTGGGCGTCTTGGCACAGGGAGGAATCGGACGCGGGAACGGGGCCTTGTGGCGAAAGCCACCGGGCCGGTCGATGGTGCCGAGCAGACTCATCAAAATCGACAGGGCGCGGATCGTATGAAAGCCGTTGGAATGGGCTGCCAGGCCACGCATGGCGTGGAAGGCAACCGGGTTGCCGGTCACGGTTTCGTGCTCCTTGCCCCAAGTATCGGTCCAGGCAATCGGCAGTTCGATTTTCTGATCGCGCGCGGTAACGCCCATCTCGTGGGCAAGACGGCGGATAGTCGCGGCCGGAATGCCGGTAATCCCTTCCGCCCATTCCGGCGTGTAATCCTTGACCCGTTCCTGCAAAAGCTGGAAGGAAGGCTTCACCGGCGTACCGTCCTGGAGATTGAATTCGCCCAGGAGGAATGGATCAGCGCCCTCGCTATGCGTGACCACCGGCTTGTTGGAAATACGATCCCACCACAACTTGTTCTGCGGGTCGAAGCAGCCCTCCTCTTCCGGCACCTCGGTGCGCACGAACATACCGTACTCGCTGCTGTTTTCGTCGAGATTCACCAGCTCGGCGGAGTTCGAGTACTGCACCAGGAAATCGCGGTCATACAGGCCGAGGCGGATGATTTCGTGGTTCAGCGCCAACAGCAACGCGCCGTCCGTGCCGGGGCGGATCGGCACCCATTCATCGGCGATGGCGGAATAGCCGGTTCGCACCGGGTTGATCGAAACGAAGCGGCCACCGTTGCGCTTGAACTTGGACAATGCGATCTTCATCGGGTTGGAATGATGGTCCTCGGCGGTGCCTATCATCACGAACAGTTTGGCGCGATCCAGATCGGGCCCGCCAAATTCCCAGAACGAGCCGCCGATGGTGTAGATCATGCCCGCCGCCATATTCACCGAGCAGAAGCCGCCATGGGCGGCGTAGTTGGGCGTCCCAAACTGCTTGGCGAACAGCCCGGTCAGCGCCTGCATCTGGTCGCGGCCGGTGAAGAGCGCAAATTTTTTCGGATCGGTAGCGCGTATTTTGGCCAGCCGCTCCGCCATCAGGGTAAACGCCTCCTCCCAGGAAATCGGCTCAAACTCACCTGTCCCCCTCTCGGAGCCCGGCTTGCGGCGCAGCGGTCGGGTCAGGCGGGCGGGCGAATACTGCTTCATGATGCCGGACGAGCCCTTGGCGCAGATCACGCCCTGGTTCAAGGGATGCTCGGGGTTGCCCTCGATGTAGCGCACCTCGCCGTTCTTCACCGTGACACGAATGCCGCATCGGCAGGCGCACATGTAGCAAGTCGTATTCTTGACCTCGATACGATCCTTGGCATTTTCTGTACGACTGACTGATTGCTGCATGATTATTTTCTCCAGATCGTAACCCGTGCCTTTTACGTTTACTCTCCCGGATGGAGAGGAGGCAATGGTGAAAAGCGCTTGTGTTCGATTCGAGACTGATTTTACAGACATAATGAACTAAATTTATTCACATTTATTTATGTGCATATAAGGATTTTGATGCCGTCTAAATCATGCCTACCAAAATTCAGCATTTAAGAAAGTCATTTATGCTACTTTAGCAATGTCTTAAGTCATACAATTGGCCTCAGTGAAGAAAATAACCAATAAGGGGGAGCGATGCAACTAGCAATGCTGGGTTTGGGGAAAATGGGCGGCAACATGGTGCGGCGGTTGCGGCGTGGCGGCATCGAAGTGGTCGGCTATAATCGCTCGCCGGACGTGGTGGCTAGTCTTGCCACGGAAGAAGGCATGGTTGCTGCTTCTTCCGTAGCGGATGCAGTGACCCAACTTCAGTCGCCGCGCATGGTCTGGCTCATGTTGCCGAGTGGCGAGCCGACCGAGAATCAAATCCGTGAGCTGGCTCCTCTGCTCGCCAGGGGCGATATTGTCATTGATGGAGGAAACTCCAATTACAAGGACAGTCAGCGCCGTGGCGCCTGGCTGGCGGAGCAGGGCATCGGCTTCATGGACGCCGGCACATCGGGCGGTATATGGGGGATGGAAAATGGTTATTGCCTGATGGTGGGGGCGACCCCGGAGGTTGCGAAAATCGTGGAGCCGGTGCTCAAGGTTCTGGCCCCCGCTCCCGATCGCGGTTGGGCGCATGTCGGACCGGTCGGCTCGGGGCATTTCACCAAGATGATCCACAACGGTATCGAATACGGCATGATGCAGGCGATGGCCGAAGGGCTGGAATTGCTGCGCGGCAAGCAGGAATTTTCGCTTGATCTGGCGCAGATCACCGAGTTGTGGCGGCACAGTTCAGTGGTGCGGAGCTGGCTGCTGGACCTGACCGCGCAGGCGCTACAGGACGATCAAACACTGGACAAGGTCGCGCCTTATGTGGCCGACTCGGGCGAAGGCCGCTGGACCGCAGTGGAGGCTGTGGAGCAAGGCGTGGCGGCGCCCGTTCTGACTCTGGCGCTGCAAATGCGCTTCGCCAGCCAGAATGAGACCGGCTACGGGTACCGCTTACTCTCCATGATGCGGAATGCGTTTGGGGGCCATGCCGTGAAGCAGACGGGAGGCGGAAAATGAAAACCCTGGAACCCTGCACCCTGGTGATTTTTGGCGCCGGAGGGAATTTGGCGCGGATCAAGTTGATTCCCGCGCTGTTCCGCCTTGAAACGGTTGGGCGCTTGCCGGAAAAAATGGTGATTCTCTCCTCCAGCCTGGAATCGTGGACTCGCGACCAGTGGCTGGATGAAGTGTCGGCCATGCTGCACAATAAGTATCCCAAGGGCTACGACGAAGAGGCGTTCAAGCGATTCCGTGCGAGGCTTCATTATCATCCCAACCCTCCAGACGATGCCGACGCGTATCGAAAGCTGCATAAAATGCTGGATGAAGACTCCACTTTTCCTCCCAATGCGGTGTTCTATATGTCGGTGCGGCCATCGGAATTCCCCGGCATCATCGAAAAGCTGGGCGGAGTCGACCTGCTCAAGCAGAAAAATGGCTGGCGTCGCGTCGTCATCGAAAAGCCTTTCGGCCATGATCTGTTGAGCGCACAAACCTTGCAGAGCAGCCTGTACAAGCATCTCGATGAGCCGCAAATTTTCCGCATCGACCATTACCTTGGCAAAGGTACGGTGCAGAACATTATGGTGTTCCGCTTCGCCAACCTGTTGCTCGAACCGCTGTGGAACCATCATCACATCGACCACGTGCAAATTACCCACTCCGAAACTCTGGGCGTGGAAGGGCGCACCGATTACTACGAAAATGCCGGTGCATTGCGCGACATGATCCAGAGCCATCTACTGCAGCTGCTTGCGCTGATAGCGATGGAACCGCCCGTGAGCATGACCCCTGAGCATTTGCGCGACGAGAAGGTCAAAGTGCTCAAGGCGATCCGCCCGATCACCCAGAACGCGGTGCATGCCCATGCCTTTCGCGGCCAGTATGCGAGCGGCAGCGTGGACGGCAAGACGGTTCCAGGCTATACGGAGGCGCCCGGTGTGGCGGCGGACAGCGTCACCGAAACCTATGCCGCACTGAAGCTGTTCGTCGACAACTGGCGCTGGGCGGGTGTGCCATTTTACTTGCGCACGGGCAAGCGCATGGCGGAAAATAGCTCGGCAATCTGTATCCGCTTCAAAAATCCGCCGCAGAACCTGCTGCATCAAACCCATCATGAACGCTCGCACCCCAACTGGATTTTACTGGGCATCCAGCCCGACGACTGCCTGAAAATGGAACTCCAGGTCAGGGTTCCGGGACTGGATCTGAATACGCGCACGATTAGCCTGGATGCGACTTACCGCAAGGGCGACGACGAGGATTACGACGCCTACGAAGGCCTGCTGCTGGACGTGATGCAGGGTGACCACTCGCTGTTCCTGCGCATCGACGAAGTGGAGTCGGCATGGCGCGTCGTGGACCCGGTGCTGAAAGTCTGGTCGATGGAACGCGATTTCATCAACGACTATCCCGCCGGCAGTTGGGGCCCGCGCGGCACCTACCGTCTGTTCGACCGCGACGACCAGTTCTGGCGGCATTCACTCGACATCGATGGCGCCGATTTGCAAGCTTATTGAAGGAAAACGGAAATGAAAAAAGCCAGCCGGTTAGGCTGGCTTTTTTTGATGTTGGCGGAGTGGACGGGACTCGAACCCGCGACCCCCGGCGTGACAGGCCGGTATTCTAACCAACTGAACTACCACTCCAAACTGCTCGATTACGCACCTTATGAAACATGGTGCAAAATCAAGGGGCCAAGATTTCTCCAGGCCCCTGATTTAGACTGGCGTCCCCAACGAGATTCGAACTCGTGTTATCGCCGTGAAAGGGCGGTGTCCTAGGCCTCTAGACGATGGGGACCAAAACTTGGTGGAGGTAAGCGGGATCGAACCGCTGACCTCTTGCATGCCATGCAAGCGCTCTCCCAGCTGAGCTATACCCCCGAAAGGCCGCCACTATACGTGGCGCGGGGGTTGCTTGTCAATAAGATTGTGAGCCTATGCAAAGCTTTTCATGTGCGCTGAAATCCGTTTCAGGGTTTCCTCGCGACCGATCAATTCTAACACAGCGTCGACTGAAGGGGTTTGCTTTTCTCCCGTAACGAGCAGGCGCAGCGGCATCGCCAGCTTGGGGAATTTAAGGCCGTGCTCGGCCACGACCGATTTCATCAGGCTGTTGATGGACTGCTTGTTCCATTCCACTTGGCCCAGTTTTTCCTGGAATTCACGGATGACAGGGATGATTTCCGGCGTGAGGTGCTCTGCCATCAGTTCGGGAGAGGGCGTCAACGGACGGTAGAAATACACGGCGGCGTCGGCAAGCTCTTCGACGGTGTTCGCCCGCTCCTTGAGCAAGTTGATCACATCCTCCATGCGCGGCACGGTTTCGGGGTCGCAACAGTCTGTTTCCAGGAACGGCAAGACCAGCTCGGACAGACGTTTGCTGTCGGTCTTCTTGAGATATTGCTGGTTGAGCCAAAGCAGTTTTTCCGGATTGAACTTGGCTGGCGATTTCGAGATCGCATCGAGGTCGAACCATTCGACGAACTGGTCGAGGCCGAACACTTCCTCATCGCCGTGCGCCCAGCCCAGGCGCGCCAGGTAATTCAGCAGCGCCTCCGGCAGGTAGCCGTCTTCCTGGTATTGCATCACGCTGACCGCGCCATGGCGCTTCGACAGGCGCTCGCCGTCGTGGCCCAGGATCATCGACACATGGGCATACTGCGGCAACGGCGCGTTCAGCGCCTTGAGGATGTTGATCTGGCGCGGGGTATTGTTGAGGTGGTCGTCGCCGCGGATGACGTGGGTGATGTTCATGTCCCAGTCGTCCACCACCACGCAAAAATTGTAGGTCGGCGTGCCATCGCTACGCGCGATGATGAGGTCGTCGAGCTCGCCATTGCTGACCACGACGCGGCCCTTGACCATGTCGTCGATAACGACCGCGCCGTCAATCGGGGTTTTGAAACGGATCACGGGCTGAACACCGGCGGGCGGGGTAGCTCTGGAGTCGCGCCAGCGGCGGTCGTAGCGCGGTTTCAGGCCGGCTGCCTGCTGCTCCTCGCGCAGCTTGTCCAGCTCTTCCCTGCTGGCGTAGCAATGATAGGCTTTGCCCTCGTCCAGGAGTTGCTGGAGCACTGCCTTGTAGCGCTCCATGCGCTGCATCTGGTAGAACGGGCCTTCGTCGTAGTCGAGGCCGAGCCAGCTCATGCCGTCCAGAATGGCCTGCACCGATTCTTGGGTGGAGCGTTCCAGGTCGGTGTCTTCGACGCGCAGGATGAAAGTGCCTTTGTGCTTGCGCGCATAGGCCCAGGAATACAGCGCGGTGCGGGCGCCGCCGATGTGCAGGTAGCCGGTAGGGCTGGGAGCGAAACGAGTGCGTACCATGTTTTTTTACAGAAGGGATAAAAACGTCCATTTTACGACAATCGCGGATAAATTTTGTAGAAATCGAGCGTTTAAGTATTTTCCAATTCAGGTATGAGCCTGAAGCGGTGTCGATCCGGGTGATTCAATTGTTCAGATTGACCGGGTTAAAAAAAGAAAAATTTATGGGTTTTATGCCCAAAAATAACAGTTCGGTGACAT
>Ga0210039_1002250_pt1 | contig 16281 bp, 13 predicted proteins | sample CryGeyCG2114_250_3_FD_185460 | JGI IMG/M metagenome (GOLD analysis project Ga0210039, IMG submission 185460) | Groundwater microbial communities from aquifer - Crystal Geyser CG17_big_fil_post_rev_8/21/14_2.50 (SPAdes) (version 2) | ecosystem: Environmental > Aquatic > Deep subsurface >...
CTGGAAGGCTGTTCTCGAGTGCTCGCGATCCGTGGGTGCGGCCTGATGGTCGGCGTCGAACTGGTCGATTCGGCAATGGACGTGCGCGCCTTTGCGATCGACCAGGGCGTGCTGATCAACGTCACCCATGACAACGTGATCCGGCTGGTGCCGCCGCTGATCATCGACGATGAGCAGACCGACCGGATCGCCGATGTTGTCGCCGATGGCATTCTTGCCGGGGCGGCGCACGAGTGAAGCTCGAAGTCGACCGGATCGAACTGGGCTATGGCGACACACCGGTCGTCAACGGTCTGAGCTTTGCGCTCGATGCCGGGGAGATCGGCTGCCTGCTCGGTGCTTCCGGCTGCGGCAAGACCACGGCGCTGCGCGCCATCGCCGGCTTCGAGCTGCTGGATGCCGGCGAGATCCGGATCGACGGCCAGGTGGTCAGCTCGCCCGAGGTCCAGATCGTGCCTGAAAAGCGCGGCGTGGGCATGGTGTTCCAGGACCACGCACTGTTTCCACACCTTGATGTAGCCGCCAACATCGGCTTCGGCCTGCGTCGGCTCGACCCGGCCGAGCGACGCCAGCGGATCGATGAACTGCTGGCCCTGACCGGCCTGTCCGGGCTGGGCGAACGCTTTCCGCACGAGTTGTCGGGCGGTCAGCAGCAGCGCGTGGCACTGGCCCGCGCGCTGGCGCCGCGCCCTGCCGTACTATTACTCGACGAGCCGTTTTCGAACCTCGACACCGGCCTGCGCCGACAGATGGGCGACGACATCCGCCGCATGCTCACCACCCAGGGCACTGCGGCACTGCTGGTCACCCACGATCAGCAAGAGGCGTTCGCCCTGGCCGACCGGGTCGGACTGATGTTCGGCGGTTACTTGCTGCAATGGGACTCGCCCTACCAGCTCTACCATCGGCCGTATTGCCGCTACGTCGCCGCCTTCACCGGCCGCGGCAGCTACATCCGGGCGCGGCTGGAGCACGGCAGCCTCAGCCATGCGCTGGGCCGCTCGCCGCTGCCGGATGAATTTGCCGGCGGCACGATCAGTGAATTCGAGCTGCTGGTGCGCCCGGACGACATTCGTCCGGATGCCAATGGCCGACCGGCACGGGTGCTTTCACGCCAGTTTCAGGGTGCCGATATCCTGTACCAGCTGGAATTGCCCGGCGGTGAGAAGGTCGGCGCACTGTTTCCCAGTCACGACAACTACGGCACCGGCGATTCGATCGGCGTAGTCCTCGATGCCGACCACCTGGTGCTGTTCGACCCGGCTCAGGCGGCCGCTATTGAAGCCAGCGCCTGAGACTCGGCAGACCCCAGCAGCGGAGACAGACGCAGGAAATCGGCCGGTTGATCGGCCAGCAAGGTGGCATGCCCGACCTTGCGGCCGGTGCGCGCGGACTTGCCGTAATCGTGCCAGTGCAGGTCCGGCAGACTCAACCAGCCGGGCGCAGCTGGCATGTCGCCGATGAAGTTGACCATCAGCGACGGGCGCCGCAGTGCGGTCTCGCCCAGCGGCCAGTCGCAAACCGCCCGCAGGTGGTTCTCGAACTGTGAGCACACCGCGCCTTCGATGGTCCAGTGCGCCGAATTGTGCACTCTCGGTGCGAATTCGTTGGCCAGCAGCTGGCCGTCGGCTGCGAACAGCTCCAGTGTCAGGCAACCGATGTAGTCGAGGTCCAGGGCCAGTCGCGCGACCCGCTCGCGCGCCGGCGCGGTCAAGGGATGGGTTTCGGGCAGGCTTGCCGCCAGGCGCAGAATGCCGTCACGATGCCAGGTCCGGCTGAGCGGCCAGCAGCGCAGCTCACCGGTGGCGCTGCGCACGGCTGTGATCGCGCATTCGTGATCAAACGCAATCCACTGCTCGGCAATCAGCGGCTGGTCACCCAGCTCACGCCAGGCAGGTTCCAGGTCCTCGTGCTGGCGCAGCAAAAACTGGCCCTTGCCGTCATAGCCCATGCGCCGGGTCTTGAGCACCAGCGGCAGGCCCAGCTCGGCGACCGCGGCGGCCAGATCGGGGCGGCTGTCGACGGCGCGGTATCCGGGCGTGGCAATGCCCAGCCGGATGAATCGATCCTTCTCGACCAGTCTGTCCTGGGCGGCGGCCAGCGCCGTGGCCGAGGGCGCGACCCGGACCCGGCGCTCCAGTTCGGCCAGTGCTCCGGCCGGCACATTCTCGAAGTCGCAGCTTACCCGGTCACAATCGGCCAGGCGGTCGAGCGCGGCCGGGTCGTCATAGGCGGCCTGGATGAACTCGCCCAACACGGCGGCACAGGCATCGGGCTTGGGATCGACCACCAGAAACTCCAGGCCCAGCGGAACGCCGGCCTGGGCCAGCATTCGCGCCAGCTGACCACCACCGAGAATTCCGACCTTCATGAATCTCGCGGATCCGGCTGATCGAGTACGCTCCGGGTCTGATCCGCACGCCAGTGGCGGTAACGCTCGGCAAGCTGTGGGTCCTGCAGCGCCAGGATGGCGACCGCGAACAATGCTGCGTTGGCAGCACCTGGCTCGCCGATTGCCAGCGTGCCGACCGGCACGCCCTTCGGCATCTGCACGATCGACAGCAGCGAATCGAGGCCGTTCAGGGTGCGTGACTGTACCGGCACGCCGAGTACCGGAAGCTCGGTCGATGCGGCCAGCATGCCCGGCAGATGCGCCGCGCCGCCGGCGCCGGCGATGATCACCTGCAGGCCGCGACCAATCGCCGAGCGGGCATAGTCGAGCAGCTTTTCCGGGGTTCGGTGAGCCGAGACCACTTCGACCTCGTAGGGCACTTCAAGCGCATCGAGCATTTCTGCCGCACGGCCCATCGTCGGCCAATCGCTTTTCGAACCCATCACGATGCCGATCAAGGAAACGGTGGACATGGCCTTCTCCACAGTCGCAACAAGCCCCGAATGGTAGCAGAACAGCCACAGCACACCGCTGCCACGGCGCTACAATGCAGTCCCCCAGTTTGCGGACCGGATCGATGACCATCCCCGAATCCCTGCTCGACATCCTGTGCTGCCCGGTCAGCCATGAACCGCTGCGGCCGCTCGAGCCGTCGCGTCTGAAAAAGCTCAACCAGAGCATTGCTGCCGGTGAACTGCTGTACGTCGATGGCAGCCGCGTCGACCAGTCGATCAGCGATGCACTGGTCACGCGCGGCGGCAAGGTGGTTTACGTGATCGATGGCGGCATTCCGGTGCTGCTGCCCGAGCGCGGTATCGGCACCACCCAGCTGCAGGACTTCTGAGCCTACGCTGCCACCTTGACGGCACGCTCCACTACAACGCCTCGATATGGGCGCGAATCCAGTCAGCGCGCTGCGTGATCGCGGTCCGCTCGGCCGGTGCGAGCCGTTCGACGTTGCGAACCATCATCCGCATGCGCGGGTTGCCACCGAGCTTGTCTGCGTGGCGCATCAGAAAATCCCAGTACAACGCGTTGAACGGACACGCGTCCTGGCCGGTACGTTCGGCGACCTTGTAACGGCAGTTGCTGCAATGGCTGCCCTGGCGCTGGATGTACTTGCCGCTGGCTGCATAAGGCTTGGATGCGAGCAGACCACCGTCGGCGAACATCACCATGCCAAGTGTGTTCGGCAGCTCGACCCAATCGAAGGCATCGGCATAGACCGCCAGGTACCAGTCGCAGATCTCGCGCGGCACCACGCCCAGCAGCAGGGCAAAGTTCCCGGTCACCATCAGCCGCTGGATATGGTGGGCATAGGCGTTGCGGCGGGTCGCCGAGATGGCCTGGGCCAGGCAGCGCATGTCGGTGCGCCCGCTCCAGTACCAGCCGGGTAGCGCCTGCTCGTTGCCGAAATGATTCTGGTCGGCGTACCCGGGCATTTTCAGCCAGTAGATGCCGCGGATGTACTCGCGCCAGCCGATGATCTGGCGGATGTAGCCTTCGGCGGCATTCAGTGGCACCTTGCCGGCCTGCCAGGCCTGCTCGACCGCGCGGCAGATTTCCATCGGGCCAAGCAGGCCGATGTTCAGGTACGCCGACAAGCGGCTGTGGAACAGGTAGTCCTCGTCATCCGGCAAGGCATCCTGGAAGTCGCCGAACCAAGGCAGCGCGGCAGCAATGAAATGCGCCAGCGCGCGCCGCGCATCCGATCGGGTGACGGCCCAGTCGAAACCGTCAAGCTGGCCGAAGCCATCGAAGTGCCGCTCGACCAGCTCCAGCACCCCGCGCGTGATCTCGTCTGGTGCAAACTGCAGCGGCGCGGCAGCGGCCGGTTCGCCGCTCCATTTGCGGCGATTCTCGGCGTCGAAATTCCATTGCCCACCGACCGGCCTTTCGCCGTCCATCAACAGCCCGGTCTGCCGACGCATCTCGCGATAGAAGAATTCCATGCGCAGCATCTTGCGACCGCGCGCCCAGCTGGCGAAGCGCTCAGGGTCGGCGAGGAAGCGATCGTCCTCGTGCAACCGGACCGGCACCCCAAGTTCGCGCTCCAGTCGCCCGAATTCGTCCCAAACCCGCCACTCACCCGGCCGGGTCAGCACGACCTCCTTGGCCCGATGCTGCTCGAGATGAGCCCGCAGCAGATCGGTGAAGCTGCGAATTGGTGAGTCCGGATCATAGCGGTGATAGAACACCCGGTGCCCGGCCTGCTCCAGCTCAGCGGCGAAATGCCGCATCGCCGAGAAGATCAGCGCGATCTTCTGCACATGATGTGGCACGTAGGTAGCTTCGCTGGCCAGCTCGGCCAGCAGCAGATGATCTTCGCCGATGCGCACATCGGCCAGAACTTCAAGATCCGGTGAAAGCTGGTCACCACAGAGGAGAAAGACGCGAGGCATGGGATAAATCCAGACGGACCGCACCATAGTATCGGAGCGCGGGGCGAAGAGAGAATCAATACGCTCTTGATCGAGGTCAAATTCTCCCTTGACCCCGGTCAATCGAGCTCTGTCCACTTGTCGTTAGCATGCCCCCAGCGCTTTTCATTCACCCGTTTTCAGGAGAACCACGACATGAAGTCCCGATTCGCACCCAAGCTGCTTGTCGCCGCCATGCTCTCGGCTGCCATCGCCACCCCGGCCCTGGCCAATGAAGCCGGTGACTGGCTGTTCCGCATCGGTGCCGGCTACATTGCCACGGACACATCAAATGACGAACTGGTGTTCGAAGGAATCACGCTTAGCGATTTCCGCGCCGATGTCGACGATGGCATCGGGCTGGTGTTCAACCTGAGCTACTTCCTGAGCCCGAACTGGGCGGTTGAACTGCTCGCAGCCGCACCCTACAAGCATGATATCGACGGGCAAGGAGCACTGGCGAGCCTCGGCAAGCTTGGTCGGACCTACCATCTGCCGCCGACGCTGAGTCTGCAGTATCACTTCGCTCCGGGCGCGAAATTCCGCCCCTACGTCGGTGCCGGTCTGAACTACACGCTGTTCTTCAACGACAAGCTGGAACAGAGCACCCATGACGGTATCGTCGCCACGGCCAACGGCGCGCTCGGCACCAACTTTGACGGCGGTCACTCCAGCCTCGACATCGACGACTCCTTCGGTGCAGCCTTCCAGGTCGGCATGGACATGCAGATCACCGACAAATGGTTCACCAACCTCGACCTGCGCTACATCTTCATCGATGCCGACGCCGATATCGAGACCACGACCTTCGACGCGGCCGGTGCGCCGACCGTGTTCAACAGCAACTTCGACCTTTCGATCGATCCGTGGGTCTTGAGCTGGACCGTGGGTTTCAAGTTCTGAGCAATTTCGTAATCTCTCCAACAGTACTGGCCGGGGTTCGCCCCGGCCTTTTTTTTGCGACCGCAGCCACGTCAGCTTCAGCGGTATCATGCCGTTCATGGGTCCGTCGACACACTATTACATTCATCCCGAGCCGTTTCGCCTGTACCTCGGCTCGCGCCTGCCCGCATTGCAGCTGGCCTGGGAAAGCTGGGGCGAGCTGAACGCCGACAAGTCAAACGCGGTTCTGCTGTTCACCGGCCTGTCGCCCGGCGCGCACGCGGCCTCGTCGAAGCGCGATCCGGAACCAGGTTGGTGGGAGGCGATGATCGGTCCCGGCAAGCCGATCGACACGGATCGACACTTCGTGCTGTGCATCAATTCGCTGGGTTCATGCAAGGGTTCCACCGGCCCCGCCAGCATCAACCCGGACACCTGTCGAGCGTGGCGCCTCAAGTTCCCGGAGCTGGCCATCGACGACATCGCGCGTGCCAGCCGGCTGGTTGTCGAACACCTCGGCATCGAGCATCTGCATGCGGTCATCGGGCCGTCGATGGGCGGGCTGACCGCACTCGCCTGGATCAAGCATTTTCCCGACTCCACCGACCGGCTGGCGCTGATCTCGACCGCCTGCTCGGCCACGCCATTCGCGATCTCGATCCGCTCGCTGCAGCGCGAAGCAATTGTCACCGACCGGAATTTCCGCGACGGCAACTATGACGATGATGACTGGCCCGAGGTCGGCATGCGGCTTGCGCGCAAGCTCGGCATGATCACCTACCGTTCAGCGGGGGAGTGGCAGCAGCGCTTCGGCCGCAAGCACCAGGACTACTTTCCTGCGACCCTGTTCGGGATGCGCTTCGAAGTCGAGTCCTACCTCGAGACCCACGCGCGCAAGTTCGTCGGCCAGTTCGACCCCTGCTCCTATCTCTACCTGTCGCGGGCAATGGACGTGTTCGATGCCTGCGATTCCGATTCCGGCCTGCGCGCCCTGTTCCGGCGCAGCTTCACCGGCAAGGGCCTGGTGCTGGGCGTGGATTCCGACATCCTGTTTCCGCTCTGGCAACAGCAGGATCTGGCCGTGGCGCTGGAAGCCGAGGAAGCGGATGTGACCTTCATGGCACTGGATTCAAACAAGGGTCACGATGCATTCCTGGTCGATTTCGAACTGTTTGGTCCACCAATCTCGGAGTGGCTGAGATGACACTGCAGTTCAACGGCAAGCAGGAACTGATCCGACGCATCGACGCTGTGGTCGACGGCGAATGCGCCAAGACCACCACCCAGTGCATTCGAGACGTGCTTTGCGACCTGATGCAGGAGCATCTGCTCGACCTGCCTGAATGCGTCTACCAATGTCCGCCGGATCATTACGCGCGCCGCCTGATCCACAAGGATCCGAATCGGGGCTACACCATCATGGCCATGACCTGGGGCCCCGGGCAGGCCACGCCAGTGCACGATCACTGCGGGATGTGGTGCGTCGAGGCGGTCTGGGATGGCCAGATCGAGGTGACCCAATACGAGCTGACACGAACCCGCGGCGAGTTGTACTGCCTCGAACCGCGCACCACGATGCGCGCCGGCATCGGCAGCGCGGGCACCCTGATCCCGCCGCACGAGTACCACACCATCCGCAACCCGCTGGGCGATCGCGCCGCCGTGACGATCCACATCTATTCCGGCGAGATGTGCCAGTGCTCGATCTTCTGCCCCGAGCAAGGCGACTGGCATCGACGCGAACGGCGCGAACTGCACCTGGATGCCGCCTGAAGGCAGCCGACAGCGCCACGCGACTTCTCATCCGGCTTTACAGCACGGCCCATTCCAGGGAAAATTCAACGACAATAGACAAGCACTCCTGCCGGGGTGGCGGAACAGGTAGACGCGCCGGACTCAAAATCCGGTTCTGGAAACAGAGTGCGGGTTCGATTCCCGCCCCCGGCACCATAGTAAGCACGGGCTTTTCAGCCGTTCGAGAATCTCCAATGCGAGCCGCTCGAAACTTACGTGTAGGGCCTATGCAGTCGGACCGGCATCACCGGCCATCCACTCACGTAGCTGCTCGATGCGCATCGGTCGCGCGTAGTAAAAGCCCTGACAGGCAATCGGGCCGAGTTCGAGTACCGCAGCGTGGCCCGGCTCGGACTCGATCCCTTCGACGACCACATCCAGACCCAGCTTTCGCCCCAGCTCGACCATTGCCTTGACCAGTTCGGCCTTCGGTGAATCCGTGCCGAGGCCGGACGAGAACGAACGACTGATCTTGACCCCGGCAAGGGGCAGATCATGCAGGTAGGACAGGCTGCTGTAGCCCTCGCCGAGATCGTCGATATAGATCCGAAAACCCCGCTCGGCCAGGCCATTGATACGCTCTCGGTGCGGACTGGCAACGCTGCGCTCGGTGATTTCGAGCACGATCTGGCCGCAGCCGATACCACGGGCCAGGAACGTCTCGCTCAGGACCGCTTCCAGCTTCCGGTCCTCGAGTTCCAAGGCGGAGATGTTGATCGCCAGGCGAAGCTCCGGGCACCCGCGCAGGATTTCGCCGATCTCGGCGACCGCGGTACGGATCATCATTTCCGTCAGGTCGTGGATCAAGCCCAGCGATTCGGCCTCGGCGATGAAACGTTCGGGCCCTTGCAGCGTCTCGGGTGCGCCGGGCCAGCGCGCCAGCAGCTCGAAACCCACCAGGCGCGAGCCCGGCACAGAGAGGATCGGCTGATAGGCCGCAGCGATCTCGCCATTGTGGATCGCGCGTCGCAGGCGCACCAGTGAACTGCGGCTTCGCCACAGCAGCAGCTGCCCGAACAGGAATACCGCCAGACCGGTGCCCCCACCCAGCAGGGCCATAGCCGCTTTGCGCAAGGGCTTGCTCGGCATGCCCGATTCGATCGCGGCAACAAGACAAAAACCGTAAATCTCGCTGCAACGACGGTCGCGAGCCATTTTCCGGGGGGGCTCCGCACCGCCGAACAGCTCGAATTCGTCGATGGCGCCAGTGGCATGAATCCACGTTTTTCCGATCGGAAAACGACGGGAAAGCGACGCGATCAGACCTGGATCGACCAGGGCATTGATGATCTCGGCCTGAATGACCATGGTCGGCCGACGTGCCGAGACCCGGACCGGGCGATAGGCATAGACCTCAAGACCTTGGGGCAGAATGAAATCCGGCGGGCTACTTCGCACCGGCTTGTCGATTATCCCGAGAGCCGTCGAACACAACAGATGTCGGTCGCGCACCAGGCCGACATCGCGCAAGTGTTTGAGGGTGAACAGGTAGCGTCGAAAATATTCGAGAGTTTCCTGACTGCAGCCCGAGGCGGCCCGGCTTTCGATCTCGCGCCGCAGCTGCGTGAATTCATCAAATGCGGATTCCAGCGTCTGAACATTCTCGGCGTTGGCCGAGGCCAGCAGATGGCGTGCATCGGCCGCATCCAGGCTGACACTCCAATGCACCGCCAGCCAGGCGACCATACCGACGCAGAGAATAGCCAACGCCCATTGCCGGCGCCTTTGAAGGAACAACCAGCGCCCACGGACGGAATCCGCAGGCCGCGCTACAGCGGCCGACGGGCCAACTGCGGCCCGCTTCAGCGCTCCCACCTGACCGGCCGAGCGCAGCGTCGCGGCTTGATACAGGTTGCCATGACAGCGTCGCCTGCTACAAGTCCCGAGCCACGCGGAAGCCGACTCGAGCGTCGGCCGTGGTCGGTCCGGCCGATAACCGGAACGCCGAACGGCTCATCGCCGGCGTGCTGCTCCACTGCGCACCGCGGATTACACGACGGTCGCAACCAGGATTGACCCATGAGGATCCATCAGTCGGCGCGCGCACATAGCTGTCGTGCCAACAGTCCTCGACCCATTCCATGACGTTGCCGCCCATGTCGTACAGGCCGAACGGGTTCGGCTGAAGGCTGCCGACCGGTGCCGGGCCCCAGAAGCCGTCCTGGTAACGCCGAAACGCCACCTCCCAGCGGCGTCCGCCGTTAAAGCGATCGCCATCGCCGGTCACGTTCTCCACCGCGTTGCCGGGACGGTCTTCGCCCCACCAGTACCGGGTCTGGGTTCCGGCACGCAGGGCGTACTCGAACTCCGCCTCGCTCGGTAGTCTGTAATCACGATCGGTCCGGCCCGACAACCAGCGCACGTAAGCCGAGGCATCATTCCAGGAGACGTGAATCACGGGCAGTGAAGCGTCAGCCCGCTCACCCTCGAAGTCATTGCGCCAGGTCACGCCGTCGCGCGACGCGATGCTTCCGGTGTTTGATATGTACACGCGCGACGAGCCTCGCCGTTCGGCATCGGTGACATAGCCGGTCTGGTCGACGAAGTCGCGGAACTCTCCAACCGTGATCTCGTTACGAGCCAGGGCGAAACCACGATCGAAACTGACCCGGTAGCGCGGCCCCTCGTTGTCGACCCGATCATCTTCATTGTCCGGCGAACCCATCAGGTAACTGCCCGAGGGCACCACGATCATGACCGGGCCAAATGCATCCGAACCGATGCCGTCCTGAAACAGTTGCCCCGGTTCGAAGCCGGCGTAACGCTCCGCATCCTCAAGCGACCGGCGCAGCTGGGCGATGGTCTCGGCATCCGCGCCGAAGGCAATGAGATCGTTGATCGCCTGTTCTGCAACATCGAATTCGCCGCCATCGACGGCGCTACGGGCCGCGCTGATCATCGATCGTTGCTGGTCGGCGCGCGCCTCGGCCAACTGATCACGACGCGAAGCAAGCTCGGCGGGCTCGATCTCCAATTCCTGGAGCGCGTCGAGCAGCGCCTCGGCAGCCTCGAAATCGCTGTCATCGAGCAGGATGTCGAAGCGCTCGAGACTGCGCTGGTGAACCGCGCCAATCCCGGCGACTGCCCGCGCCTGCCCCGAGTCGATGTCCAGCACACGGCGATACAGCGCCAACGCGGATGCATTGGCGGGCTCGATCAGGTTATCTGATGCCAGCGCCTGGTCGGCCTGGCCCAGCAGCCGCTGGATCTCGTCGGCCCGGGCACGGCGTTGTCCGACTTCTGCCACGATTGCCCGATCCGGATCAAGCTCAGCGATGACGCTGCTGTAGCGGCTCGCGAGATCGAAATCGCCAGCATCAAGCGCAACTTGCGCTCGATCTTCGACTTCGTCAAGCAGACCGGTCAATTCGGCCTCAATTTGCTCGTTGCCGGGGTTGAATGCTCGCTGCGCGAGGATGTTCTGCAGACGGTCATCGAGATCCTGATCGGGAAGTGCGACATTCGGCTGTTGCTCGATCGGCGTCTGCGGGAGATCGAAATTCGGCAGATCCATCGAGAAATCCGTACCTTCGTCGCTGATCAGATCCTGCAGACGGCGAACTTCACGACGTTCTTCGGGCGCATCCGCGGATGCATCCTGGGCGACAACTTCCCCCCAAAACGACCCGATCCAAACGATCAGAAGAGCACTGAACCAGAGTTTCATGAAGCGGCGTTTCCTTATGCTGAGTGAATTCGGATGCGAAGACTGAGGCGTGTGGCCCTTTGCCGGACAGTCGTCGCTCCCTCCCTTTCGTGTAAACATAACTGATCGCTCCGGACCCTACAAGCACGGAACAAGCACAGACCGTCGTATTCTCCGGCAAACAAGGCCGATATTTCGCTCCCGTCGCGGAGCGCCAAAGAGTTAAAGCTTGATGCATTCCTCAAAAATTGTGTTTTTACAGGATGAGTCGCACATTGAACGCCATGCTGACGCCCTGCTGTCCGCGCCGCTGCTCGGACTGGATACCGAGTTCGTGCGTGAACGCACCTATTGGCCGATTCCGGGCCTGCTCCAGATCGGCAACGGTGAAACCGTCTGGTTGCTGGACCCGATCACGCTGGCCGATTCCAGCCTGGCACGGAATCTGGTTCGGGACCTGCTGCTGCAACCCGGCCTGACCAAGATCCTGCATAGCGCCGGGGAGGACTTCGAAGTGCTGCAGCGACTCGGCGGCGCACTGCCGCGACCGCTGTTCGACACACAGATCGCGGCGGCCCTGCTCGGTCATCCGCTGCAAATGCGGTACGAAACACTGGCCGAGGAGCTGCTGGGGCTGGAGTTCCCCGGGGGGCTCGGCCGCAACGACTGGACCCGGCGACCCTTGCCGGAGCCCTGGATCGAATACGCCTGCAACGACGTGATCGGCCTACCGGCAATGTTCGACGCCCTGACCGAAGGGCTGGAGCGGCTCGAACGGCTGGACTGGCTCGCCCAGGACTGCGAACGCGCCATGGCCCGATTTGGCAGCGAGGAGCCCCCGGTGCTTCGCATCAAGGGTGCCGCAGCGCTGGACGACGATTCGCTGGAACGGGCCGCACGCCTGGCAATCTGGCGCGAAGCGCGGGCTCGCGAGCGTGACCTGCCGCGCGGCTTCATCGCCGGCGATGCGCTGCTGCTGGAACTGGCCCGCCGCCCCGCGACCAACATCGTCGAGTTCTCGCGCACCACCCCACCGCACCGCATCCCCGGCGCTGCGCTTCGCGCCGAGATGCTGGATATCGTGCGTGCTGACCCGACCGAATTCAAACGACCATCCGAACTGGTGCCGCTGACACCGGATCAACGGGCACGAATCAAGGCTCTGCAGGGCTGGGTGCGCAGGCGCGCCGAGGAATTGCGGCTCGAGCCTGCTGTGCTGGCCAGTCGACGCGATCTGACCCGTCTGGTGCAGGGCGCCGAAAGCGACTGCCTGCGCGGTTGGCGTGGGCAGATCCTCGCCGGCATTCCGCTCTGAGCGCAATGCCTTTCCGCACTGATCAATGCGCCGAAGCCGTTCTGCTACCATCGCAACCGTCCGGACGCCCCGGTAGCTCAGCGGATAGAGCGGCCGCCTCCTAAGCGGCAGGTCGCAGGTTCGACTCCTGCCCGGGGCACCAATGCGCAGGAGCATTTCAGGGCCTGGGTCCGGGGTGGACTTGCATGCAGCCGGCTGGACGGTTACTATTCGATGTCGATCTCGTTACTCGAGTCGCACCCGCTTCCGAATCCAAAATAGAACCAAAGGGACCTGCTCAATGAATTTAAAGAAAAATGCTTTCACAATCGCCGCCGCCGCGGCCCTGACCCTGTCGGCCGGTGCCAGCTGGGGCCAGGCCACCAAGGGCGGTAACGCGCTGCTGTCTTCGGCCGATGGTTCGGTCTCGATCCAGTCGTTTCAGCCCTCGCCGTTGCCTCAGGGCATTGCCCCGGCCTGTGTCGATTTCACCGATCTGGACAGCTGGGACGGCCTCGATGATACAGACAACATCATCATCGACCTGAACATCGGCGCCGGCAATGCGTTGATCGGTGTGGCCTGGGACATCGGTATCGACACTCTCACCCCCGGCTTTGGCAGCTGGTTGAGTGAAGCGGTAATCCAGCACTCCGACTCCAACGGTTCAGCCGATCCGAACGCCATCAACCTTACTGTAGGCGTTGGCAATGATGCCGGCGGCGACATGGACTTCAGCTCGGGCGGCGTGCTGCTGTTTTCCAGCGTTCCGCTGAACGACATCGTTGCCGGCCCCGATGGCATTCTGCGTCTGCAGCTGTTCGAAAGCTTCGATGATGAAGCCGACGCGGTCGATGCCAATTACCGTAATGCCGCCGCCCCGGCGACCTGCCCCGGTCTGGCGCTGGTCTGCTCCGACCAGGCAGCCTGCAATGAAGCACTTGGGGCCGGTGGTCCGGCAATTCCGGAAACCCAGCCGGTGCCGGTCAACAACCCGTGGGCCCTGGCGCTGCTGGCGCTGATCCTGGCTGGCCTCGGCTTCGTCGCCGTGCGTCGCCTGAGCTGATCGCGACCGCAAGCCTGAAAGCAGTACCTGAAAAAGGCGGCCCGCGGGCCGCCTTTTTCTTTACTATCATGCCGGGATCAAGAGACCACGGTTTCTGATGCTCGGCATTTGCTATCGTCATTCATTCATGAACACAAGGATCGAACCATGGCCCTGCTTGCCGGTAAACGCGCCCTGATCGTTGGTGTTGCGAGTCCGCGCTCGATCGCGTGGGGCATTGCCGAGGCGATGCACCGAGAGGGCGCTGAACTGGCGTTCACTTACCAGAACGAAAAGCTGAAGTCGAGGGTCGACAAGATTGCCGAACAAACCGGCTCGAAGCTGGTAATGCCGCTGGACGTGGCCGAGGATGAGCAGATCGATGCGGTATTCGACCGGCTCAAGTGCGAATGGGGCCAGCTCGATATCGTGGTGCACGCCGTCGGCTTCGCCCCGCGTGACCAGATCGAGGGCGAGTTCGCCGATGCGGTTACCCGCGAGGGCTTCCGCATCGCCCACGATATCTCCAGCTACAGCTTTGCCGCGCTGGCCAAGGGTGCCCGACCACTGATGCAGGGACGTAATGGCGCGCTCCTCACACTGACCTACCTGGGCGCGGTCCGCGCCATGCCGAGCTACAACGTGATGGGGCTGGCCAAGGCCTCACTGGAAGCCTCGGTGCGCTACCTGGCGCACGGTCTGGGACCCGAAGGCATCCGTGTCAATGGCATCTCGGCCGGTCCGATCAAGACCCTGGCCGCGGCCGGCATCGCCAAGTTTCGCGCCATGCTTGACCACGTCGAAACCACCGCGCCGCTGCGGCGCTCGGTGACGATCGAGGACGTTGGTAATACTGCCGCGTTCCTGTGCTCCGACCTGGCGGCAGGCATTACTGGCGAGATCACCTACGTCGATGCCGGCTACAACATCGTCGGCATGGCCGGATTGGATTGAGGAAAGTTTTCAGGAACAGCGGCCCATAGCACCCCCCACATGGGCCGGTTTTTGCAGAAACCTGCCTGCAGGCGATCATGTCGAAGCGAAGGTGCCGGGTTCAATCGCCTGCAGGCAGGCTCCTGCATCGGTTCAGGGCTTTTCGACCTCCCCATGAAAGCAGGGCTCCTGCAGCCGATTACTCCACCCCGCGCGCCCGATCTTCGGCAAACCTGCGGGCAAACGCTTCAAACTCGCCGGCTTCGATCGCCACGCGAATCTCGCGCATCAGCTGCTGGTAGTAGTACAGGTTGTGGATCGTGGCCAGGCGTGCACCCTGGATCTCGTTGCAGCGCTGCAGGTGCTTGATGTAGGCCAGCGAGTAGTGGCTGCAGGTGTAACAATCGCAGCTCGGGTCGATCGGCCGGGTATCGAGTTTCCAGCGCGCATTGCGGATCTTCAGGTCACCGTAGCGGGTGAACAGGTGGCCATTGCGCGCGTTTCGGGTCGGCATGACGCAGTCGAACATGTCGACCCCGCGCGCCACGGCCTTGACGATATCCTCGGGCCGCCCCACGCCCATCAGGTAGCGCGGGTGATCCTCGGGTAGCACCGGGCAGGTCGATTCAAGCATTGCCAGACGTTCATCCTCCGGCTCGCCGACACTCAGACCGCCGATGGCGTAGCCGTCGAAGCCGATCTCGATCAGACCGGCGGCAGATTGCCGCCGCAACTCCGGGTACATGCCACCCTGGACGATACCGAACAGCGCCGCCAGCGAATCGCCGTGGGCCTGCTTCGAGCGCACGGCCCAGCGCAGCGAGCGCTCCATCGACACCCGCGCCTCGTCGAGCGTGGCCGGGTATGGTGTGCACTCGTCGAAGATCATCACGATATCCGAGCCCAGCGCGCGCTGAACCTGCATCGATTCCTCCGGGCCAAGAAAGATCCTGCTGCCGTCGACCGGCGAGGCGAATGTGACGCCACGCTCGTCGAGCTTGCGCAGCTCGGCCAGGCTCCAGACCTGGAAGCCGCCGGAGTCGCTCAGGATTGGGCCGTCCCAGTGGGTGAAGTCGTGCAGGTCGCCATGCGCGGCGATGACCTCGGTGCCCGGTCGCAGCATCAGGTGGAAGGTGTTGCCGAGGATGATCTGGGCACCGATCTGGTGCAACTCCTCCGGCGTCATGCCCTTGACCGTACCGTAGGTGCCGACCGGCATGAATGCCGGGGTCTCGACCGCGCCACGTGGAAAATCCAGCCGTCCGCGCCGGGCCGAGCCGGACCGCCCGAGCTTCGAGAACCTCATGGAACTCACGGGCAGACTCGCCACGCGGAGCAGCGGGTGGATCTGATGATGGCTTGAATCGAATCGGACATTGATGGCTCTGCAGGCAGGCGCAAGCACGGAATCCGGATTATGCAATGCCCGGCGGCGCGGCGCGAGCCAGTGTCTGTCCGGCACAGTGGCTCGGAGCGTTACCGAACGATCTGCATGGCCCACTTGCCGGAAACCAACGTGCTTGCAGTAGACTGGCGAACGAGATCTGGCGGACCCCGGAACATGCTGACCGACTTGCACTGCCACATGCTGCCGGGCATCGATGATGGCGCGCGCGACCTGGACCAGGCGCTGGCGATGGCGCGGATCGCTCAGGCTGACGGGATCACGACTGCGGTACTCACGCCACATCATCTCAATGGTGTCTATGGTAATCCGGCCGAAGCGGTGCGCTCGGCCGTGGCAGAATTCCGGCTCGAGCTGGAACGCGCCGAAATTGCCCTGCAGGTGCTGCCAGGCTCGGAGTTGCACCTGACACCGGAGCTGCCCGAGCAGCTTCGATCCGGCGACGCCCTGACCGTCGGTGACCACGGCCG
>Ga0210039_1002256_pt1 | contig 16255 bp, 17 predicted proteins | sample CryGeyCG2114_250_3_FD_185460 | JGI IMG/M metagenome (GOLD analysis project Ga0210039, IMG submission 185460) | Groundwater microbial communities from aquifer - Crystal Geyser CG17_big_fil_post_rev_8/21/14_2.50 (SPAdes) (version 2) | ecosystem: Environmental > Aquatic > Deep subsurface >...
GTGGTGGCGGTTGAGCACATCGACCGCAGCGGCAAAGAGGGCGGGTGTGTCGCTGTCGATGCCGACCGCATTGGCGTTGGACCACGGGCTGAGGCGCACCCCCACCCGGTCCGCCCCCAGCACCGCCACCACCGCCGCCACCACTTCGTCGAGCAACCGCACCCGGTGCGCGATCGGCCCACCGTAGGCGTCGCTGCGCTGGTTCGAGGTATCGCGCAGGAACTGGTCGATCAGATAGCCGTTGGCGGCGTGAATCTCGACCGCATCGAACCCGGCAGCGCGGGCATTCTCGGCCGCCTTGCGGTAGTCACCCACCACCCGCGCAATCTCGGCCAACTCCAGCGCCCGGGGCTGCGAGGTTGGCACGAACTTTTCACCGTCAAAGGTCTGCGACTTGGCCGCCAGCGCCGAAGGCGCCACCGGTGCCCCGCCACCCGGCTGCAACGACACATGCGAGACCCGCCCGACGTGCCAAAGCTGAATCGCGATCCTGCCGCCGCGCGCATGCACCGCGTCCGTCACCAGCTTCCAGCCCGCCACCTGCGCCGGGCTGTAGATGCCCGGGGTCCAGGCATAGCCCTTGCCCTCGGGCGAGATCTGCGAGCCTTCGGTGATGATCAGCCCGGCCCCGGCGCGCTGGCCATAGTATTCGGCATGCAGGGCGTAAGGCGTGTCATCTTCGGGGCGGGCACGGTTGCGGGTCAGCGGTGCCATCACGATGCGGTTGCCGAGCGCCAGCGCGCCGACGGTGACGGGGGAAAACAGGCTTTTGGTCATTGCAGACATTCCTTCGCACGATTCATCGCCCCTTACCTAAGCCTCGGTGCGACGACCACAAGGCTTGAAATTTCCGCCCGACCCCGCCATAACCCGGCCTTCACCCCGCAACCACCATGGCCCCGATGGACCCGACCGCACTTGATACCGCTTTCTGGCTGACCGTTGCCGCCATTCTTGGCCTGCTGGTGGTGTCGGCATTCTTTTCGGGGTCGGAGACTGCGCTGACGGCGGCCTCGCGTGGCAAGCTGAAAGGCCAGGCCGACAAGGGCTCGCGCGGGGCCCGCGCCGCCTTGCATGTGACCGAAGACAACGAGCGCATGATCGGCGCGCTGCTGCTGGGCAACAACGTCGTCAACATTCTGGCGGCTTCGCTCGCGACCGCGCTGCTGACCCGGCTGTTTGGCGATTCCGGGGTGGCGCTGGCGACGCTGGCGATGACCGCGCTGGTGCTGATCTTTGGCGAGGTGCTGCCCAAGACCTACGCCATCACCAATCCCGAGGTGGCGGCAACCTTCGTGGCCCCGGTGGTGCGGGTGATCATCCTGATCTTCTCGCCGCTGGTGACGGTGGTGCGGGCGCTGGTGCGCGGGTTGTTGCGGCTGGTGGGCGTGCGCGCCGATCCGGCGGCCAAGTTTCTGGCGCTGCGCGAGGAAATCGCCGGTGCCATCGCCCTGGGTCATTCCGAGGGGGCGGTCGAAAAGGAAGACCGCGACCGCCTGCTGGGGGCGCTTGATCTGGCCGACCGCACGGTTGAAGAGGTGATGCTGCATCGCCGCCAGATCGAAATGATCGACGCCGACATGAGCCCCGACGCCATCATCACCCAGGCGCTGGCCTCGCCCCACACCCGGCTGCCGGTTTACCGTGGCGACGACGAGAACATCCTCGGCGTGGTCCATGCCAAAGACCTGCTGCGCGAGGTTGACCGGCTGGTGCGCGGCAACCCGGGCGAGGCCGGCAACATCGCCCAGATCCGCCAGCTTGATATCCTCAAGGTCGCGATGAAGCCCTATTTCGTGCCCGAAACCACCCCGCTTGACGAACAGATGCGCCAGTTTCTGAAACGGCGCACCCATTTCGCGCTGGTGGTCGATGAATACGGCGCCCTGCGCGGGCTGATCACGCTTGAGGATATTCTCGAGGAAATCGTCGGCGACATCACCGACGAATTCGACATTGCCGACGATGGTGTGCTGAAGCGGGCCGAGAATGGCGACTATATCGTCGAAGGCGCAATGACGATCCGCGATCTCAACCGCGCCATGGACTGGAACCTGCCCGGCAACGAGGCCAATACCGTTGCCGGTCTGGTGATCCACGAAGCCCAGACCATCCCCAATGAAGGCCAGGCCTTCAGCTTTCACGGCTTTCGCTTCGAGGTGCTGGCCAAGCGCGAAAACCGCCTGACCCGGCTGAAGGTGCGACCGCTCTAGCCCTGCGCAAGCGCCTGATCCGGCTGACGGTAACCCGGATCAGCTGGCGGACCGAGTGATTTTCCATGTTTGTTCAGTCGCGCGGTTGCCGCCGTGTCTGCGGGAAGTCAGGGAAAGCAGGATTTGCCGATTCAAGGGGGCAACCGGGCTAGGGTCGGACGAACTTGGCCCCACCGGCCTGATGGCCCGACAGCAGATGGATCGCGGGCGTGGCACGGTAGAACACACCGTCCTCTTCCACCAGTGCGGCGCGCAGATCGGCCAGCGGGGCGGCAAGCGAAGTGCCAAGGGCGACTTGCTGCCCATCAATTTCGGCCTTGGCCGAGACCACCGAAACCACCCGCGCCACGCCGCCGGTGATGGCGAAGATCGGGGCCCCGGACGAACCGAAATCGACCTTGCACGACAGCACCAGCACACCGGGTTGTTGGCCCAGCACGTGGCAGACCTCTTGCAGGCTGGCGGCCTCGGCCCGGCCCTGGGCATAGGACACCACCCCCACCGCATCGCCCCTGGCGGGCAGCGCGCCGGTCTCGAACGGCCGGATCGAGGCCAGACGGATCGGCTGATCCAGCTCGATCAGGGCCAGATCATCGGCCACCCGCGCCAGTTTTTCGCTGCCATCGTAAACATAGTCGGCCGCCACCACCGCCCGGCGCGCGCCGCGATAGGCGGCGGCGCGGCCACCCCGCCACCCGGCCAGAAACGCGATCTCGGCGGGGGCGATGCGCGCGCCGGTCGCCTTGTCGAACAGGCAATGGGCGGCGGTCAGCACCAGTTGCGGCGCTATCAGGGTGCCGGTGCAGAACCCGGTGGTGCCAAGGTTGAGCCGCCCCACCGCATCCCAGCCGCGGGCGTCATCAAGGGTCAGCAACGGCTTCAGCGGGCTTTCCTGCGCGCCAAGCGGCGCGCCGCAGAAAAGCGCCAGAACAAAAGTCAGGATCAGGGCAAACCGCATCATTCCTCCAGGCATTCTCCCCGGACTAGCGGCAGTCTGCGGCCGATTTATGGCGCAATTACCGCAGCAAGGCCGCGAGGTCGTGGCCCGCCGGTCGCCCAGTCCAGCAACTCAACCGTGTGCACCACCGGCACCGCGCTGCCCGCGCCGATCTGGATCATGCAGCCGATATTGCCTGCGGCAATCACGTCGGGCGACTGCGCCTCCAGGGTTGCCACCTTGCGCACCTTGAGCTGGCCCGAGATTTCCGGCTGCATCAGGTTGTAGGTGCCCGCCGAGCCGCAGCACAGATGGGGGTCGGCAGGCTCGACCACGGTGAACCCGACCCGGCGCAGCAGGTCTTTCGGCGCGGCCTTGACCTGCTGGCCGTGTTGCAGCGAACAGGCGCTGTGGTAGGCCACCCGCAAGCCTCGGTCCGCCCCTTCCGGCAACCCGATCTTCGCCAGCAACTCGGTGATGTCCAGCGTCATGGCCGAAACCGCTGCCGCATCCGCCGCCAGCGGCCCACCCGCGAACATGTGGCCGTAATCCTTGACCGTGGTGCCGCAGCCCGAGGTATTGATCACCACCGCGTCCAGCCCCGCGCCGCGCGCCTCGGCGCTCCAGGCGGCAATGTTGGCTGCCGCCGAGGCGTGAGACTGCGCCACCTTGCCCATGTGATGGGTCAGCGCGCCGCAACAGCCCGCGCCGCGCGCCACCACCACCTCGCAACCCAGGCGGCGCAGCAGCCGGATGGTGGCATCGTTGATATCGGTGTTCAGCACCTGCTGCGCGCAGCCGGTCAGCAACGCCACCCGCCGCTTGCGCGCCCCGATGGCGGCAAACACCTGCGGCGCGTCATTGCGACTGACCGGCGGCAGCGCCTTCGGGGCCATCAGTAGCATCGCCCGCAGCCGCGCATCCGGCAGCAGCCGCGCAAACGGCCGCCCCAACCTTGCCGCCCGCAGCATGAGGCGGAACCGCGCCGGATAGGGGATCACCTGCGCCAGCACCCAGCGCAAGGCACGCTCGAACCACGGGCGGCGGTAAGTCCGCTCGATATGGGCGCGGGCGTGATCGACCAGGTGCATGTAATCCACCCCCGAGGGGCAGGTGGTCATGCAGGCCAGGCAACTGAGGCAACGGTCGATGTGCTTGACGGTCTTCGCATCCGCCGCCCGACCGTTTTCCAGCATGTCCTTGATCAGATAAATCCGCCCGCGCGGGCTGTCGAGCTCATCTCCCAGCACCTGATAGCTGGGGCAGGTGGCGGTGCAAAAGCCGCAGTGCACACAGGCGCGCAGAATGGCGTTGGCCTCGGCGGTGGCCGGGTCGGCCAACTGTTCGGGGGTGAAATTGGTCTGCATCTGGTCCTCAGGCCATCAGGCCGGGGTTGAGAATTCCACGCGGATCGAACCGCGCCCGCAGCCCGGCGGCCAGCGCCGCGAGCGCGGGCGGCTCAGGCTGGAAGGTCGCGATCCGGGCGCGGGTCTCGGCACTGGCCCGCACCAGCGTGGCATGGCCCGCCATCGCGCCGATCCGGGCGCGCAGGTCCACCCCCTCGGCCAGCAGCAGCCAAACCAAGCCGCCGCCCCAGTCGTAAAGCGCGGCCTCCGCCCCGGCCCGCGCCACGATCCCCGGTGCCTGCGAGGGCCGGACCGACAGCCGCCACACCGCACCCGTGCGAGCGTGAAACGGGGCCACATCCCTGATCCCCGGCCAGCGCGCAGCGCCGTCCTCGATCGCGCCCCCCAGCATCTCGCGCAGCCGCCCGGCGCGATAGGCGACCGACCCGGCAAAACCCTCCAGCCGCAAAAAGGTGCCCTGCCCCGGCCAGTGCGCCGCACCCGAGACCTCATAGGGCGAGCCCAGCGCCCGCGCCATCAAAGCCACCGCCGCCGCGTCGTCCAGACCCTCCAGCACCAGCGTCGCCGCCGCTTCCGGCATCGGGCGCAGCTTGAAGGCCACCTCGCTGATCACCCCCAGTGTGCCCTGCGACCCCGCCAGCAGTTTCACCAGATCAAGCCCGGTGACATTCTTCATCACCCGCCCGCCGCTTTTGATCAGATTGCCCGCGCCATCGACGAACCGCACCCCGATCAGGCTGTCCCGGCACGCTCCCGCCTGCACCCGGCGCGGCCCCGAGGCATTCGCCGCCACCACCCCGCCCAAGGTGGAAATTCCGCCCCGCCCCAGCAGCCCGCGCAAATCCGGCACCTCGAACGCCAGGCGCTGGCCCTCGGCGGCCAGCACCGCCTCGACCTCGGCCAGCGCCGTGCCCGCCCCAGCCACCAGCGTCAGCGCCCCCGGCTCATATAGCCGGATCCCCGCCAGCCCCCCGGTTTCCAGCGCCTCATCGGCCAGCACCTGCCCGATCCCGCGGCTGCCGCCGCCGACAATCCGCAACGGCCCTTGCGCCCCGCGCACCACTTCCACCAGTTCGGCCTCACTTGCAGGTCGCATCTCCGGCCCTTCTTCTTTGTCCAAATACTCGCGGGGGGTGCGGGGGGCGGCAAGCCCCCCGTCTCGGCTCACGCCGCCCGCCGTCCGGCGCTCAGCGCCAGTGGAAACACCTTGGCCGGGTTCAGGAGCCACGCGGGGTCGAATACATCCTTGACCGCCATCTGGGCCGCAAGATCGGCGGCATCGAACTGCACCGCCATCAGATCGCGCTTCTCGACCCCCACGCCGTGCTCGCCGGTCAGACAGCCGCCGACCTCGACACACAGCGTCAGGATCGCGGCCCCCAGCGCCTCGGCGCGCGCCAGATCACCGGGCTGGTTGGCGTCATAAAGGATCAGCGGGTGCAGATTGCCGTCGCCCGCGTGAAACACATTGGCCACCTCGAGCCCCGCCGCCGCCGCCATCACACCGATCCGCCCCAGCACATCCGCCAGGCCGGAGACCGGGATCACCCCGTCGAGGCAGATGTAGTCGTTGATCTGCCCCATCGCGCCGAACGCCGCCTTGCGCCCCAGCCAGATGCGCGCCGATTCGGCGGCCGACCGGCTTTCGCGCAGCTCGACCGGGTGGTGGCGCCGGGCGATGGCGGCGATCCGCGCCAACTGGTCGTCGATCTCGGCGGGGCTGCCCTCGACCTCGACGATCAGCAGCGCCTCGCAATCGGGATAACCGGCATGGGCGAACGCCTCGGTGGCGCGGATGCAGGGGCGATCCATGAATTCGATCGCCACCGGCAGGATGCCGGCCTTGATGATATCGGCCACACAGGCCCCCGCCACCGCGCTGGCGTCGAACCCGATCAGCACCGGGCGCGCGCCTTCGGGCTTGGGCAGGATGCGCAAGCTCGCCTCGGTCACCACCCCCAACTGCCCTTCCGAGCCGCAGATCAGCCCCAGCAGGTCCAGCCCCGGTGCATCCAGATGCGCGCCGCCGATCTCGACCACGGTGCCATCCATCAGCACCAGCGTCACCCCTAAAAGGTTGTTGGTGGTCACGCCATATTTGAGGCAATGCGCGCCGCCCGAGTTCATCGCGATATTGCCCGCAATGGCGCAGGCAAGCTGGCTCGACGGGTCTGGCGCATAAAAGAACCCGTCGGCCTCGATCGCGCCGGTCACACTCAGATTGGTGCGCCCGGCCTGCACCCGGATGACGCGGTCGGCCAGGTCAATTTCCAGCACCGCGTTCAGCCGCGCCACCCCCAGCAGCACGCAATCGGCGGTCGGCAGCGCCCCGCCGGAAAGCGAGGTGCCCGCGCCGCGTGGCACCACCGGCACCCCCATCTCGTGGCAGAGCCGCAGCACCGCCGCGACCTCGGCGGTGCTGCGCGGCAGCACCGCGCACAGCGGCGGGCAATGGTAAGCGCTCAGCGCATCGCATTCGTAGGCGCGGGTCTCGGCCGGGTCATCAACCACCGCATCGCGCGGCAGCACCCCACGCAGCCGCGCCACGATCTGCGCCTTGCGCGCCAGAATGACAGGATTCGGAGTTGGCATCTGCATGGCAGTCCTCACGCTGGCTTTGGTAAAGTGATATTACCACTTTAGCGAGTTGGCAAGGCTTTCGCAGGCCGCAACCGGGGGTTTGGCACCCCCGGACCCCCGCCGAGTATTTTGGCAAAGGTGAAGCGGATGGGGATCGACCTTCGCGCCACAGATGCTAGGCTTGCAGCATGGATATCCTGGCCCATTTCAAGCTGTTCAGCTTGCTCGACGCCGTGGCGGTGGCCTATGCCATCACGGCGGCGGTGGTGATCGGCTGGCTGATCGACCGTCCCGGCCAGCGCCGCCGCCCTTCGGTGTCAGTGCTGATGATGACCTACCGGCGCGAGTGGATGGCCGAATTCATCACCCGCGAGCCGCGCATCTTCGATTCAGGCGTGCTTGACGGGCTGCGCCAGGGCATCACCTTCTACGCCTCGGCCTGCATCATCGCGATTGGCGGCGGGCTGGCGCTGGTGGGCAACGCCGCACCGTTGCAGGGGCTGGCCAGCGAACTGCCGCTGGCGGCAGCATCCGCCGTTGCACTGAAGGTCAAGGTGCTGTTCGTGCTGGCTTTCATCTTCAACGCCTTCCTCAAGTTTGTGTGGTCGCACCGGCTGTTCGGCTATTGCTCGATCCTGATGGCGGCGGTGCCCAATGACCCCGCTCACCCCGAATGCGCCCCCCGCGCGGCCCAGGCGGCCGAGCTTAACATCACCGCCGCGCGGGCCTACAACCGCGGCCTGCGCTCGGTCTATTTCGCGCTTGGCGCACTGGGCTGGTTGCTTGGGCCGGTGGTGCTGCTGATCACCATCACCCTGACCCTGGCGCAGGCGGCGCGGCGCGAGTTCGCCTCGCAATCGCGTGCGGTGATCCTGACGCGAACCGGATGACGCCGCCCCCCCCCTGGCGCCGCACCGCGCCCTTACGCGCTGCGGCTGACCATGATGTGCTTGAGCTCGGCAATCGCCTTGGCCGGGTTCAGGCCCTTGGGGCAGGTGTTGGTGCAGTTCAGGATGGCGTGGCAGCGGTAAAGCTTGAACGGGTCTTCCAGCGCATCCAGACGCGCGCCGGTGGCCTCGTCACGGCTGTCGACGACCCAGCGATAGGCATGCAGCAAGGTGGCCGGGCCAAGGTAGCGGTCGGCATTCCACCAGTAGCTGGGGCAGGCGCTGGAGCAGCAGGCGCACATCACGCACTCGTAAAGCCCGTCAAGCTTCTTGCGGTCGTCGATCGACTGGCGCCATTCCTTGGCCGGGGTGGCGGTGGAGGTCTGCAACCACGGCTGGATCGCGGCGTGCTGGGCGTAGAAATGGCTCAGATCCGGGATCAGGTCCTTGACCACCGCTTGGTGCGGCAGCGGGTAGATGCGCACGTCGCCGTTGATCTGGTCCATGCCGTAGATGCAGGCCAGGGTGTTGATGCCGTCGATGTTCATTGCACAGGAACCGCAGATGCCTTCGCGGCACGAGCGCCGGAAGGTCAGGGTCGGGTCGATCTCGTTCTTGATCTTGATCAGCGCGTCCAGCACCATCGGGCCGCATTTGTCCATATCAAGAAAATAGGTATCGACCCGCGGGTTTTCGCCGTCATCCGGGCTCCAACGGTAGATCAGGAACTTGCGCACATTCTTGCCTGCCGGTTTGGGCCAGGTCTTGCCGGTGCGAATCTTCGAGTTCTTGGGAAGTGTGAACTGAACCATGGGTTATCCCTTCCAGTCTGTGCGGGAATAAAGCGGCTGCCGGGGTGGCTGGCCGGATTTCTGAGTGACGCAGGCGTCATAGATCGCGGCGGGGTCTTGCCCCGTCAGGTAATCCGATGACACCGCGATGTCGAAATTGGCGATACCGCCGCCGGTGCCGACGCCCAGCTCGATGCTGCCGCGTGGCGCGGCGGCCAGGCGGGCACGATCAAAACATTCGGCCTCGGCCTGCTCGACCGAAACCGGGCCGCAAGCGGCCAGCGGGGCGGCGAGCGATGCCAGCGCACTTACCATGACGGGTATTCTGGCGGCCCCGGTCATGACATCGCCTTTCGCTGGTAAAGCACGTTGCCGTCGCCCTTGAAGATGACTTCGTAACCACGGTCGGCCAAGACCGCGAGCAGCGGTTTCTTCCACTTGTGTTCGTGCACAATTTCGAGCAGCAGCAGGTCCGGCAGGCGCGCAACATTGCGCTCGAACAGCGGCATCAGGGCCGCGTCTTCATAACCTTCGACGTCGATCTTGATCAGGAACAGCTCGTAGGCATCCCAGTCCTGAGCGAGATCGGCCAGGCAGATCACCGGCACGTCGATCACCCGGATGACCTTGCGGCTGGACGAGGAATGCAGCGTCGAAGCCCCGAAGTCCTGCCCGTTCACCGACAGCCGCGCCGTTCCCGGGGCTTCGCCTACGGCGGCACGGTGCAGATCAACCATGCCGTCGATCCGGTTCAGCCGCAGATTGGCCTCGATCCGGGGGTGCAGCACCGGATTGGGTTCGAACCCCGCCACTTTGGACCCCGCTGCCATCTCGGGGGCCAGCACCACGGTGTAAAGGCCGACATTCATGCCAACGTCATACATCAGGCAGCGCCTGCCCTTCACCAGGGCCTGAAGGTGACGCAACGAGTCGCCCTCATAAAGCTTGTTGTAGGAAAAAATCTTGTAATCCACGTAGTTGTCGCGGGGGTGCAGGTCGAATATCCGGCCCGCCACCTGCATCTGCATGTCCGGAAGATAGCGCTGGAAAAACCGCCGCCCCTTCGGAAACACCGACGCCAAGGTCAAACCCGTCAGATAGGCCAGCCGCTTCAATGACATACCACTAATCTCCCGAGCCGATATCAGAACACAATGGGCAATCCCGAGCGGTTGTAACTGGCCTCGCGGTGCGGCACCTGAACAGCAAGCTCATCGCTTCCCCCTACAGCATCAGCGGCGGCAGACCCGCCGCCGTCAGACAAGCCACAGTCTCGGGCCGGGCGGCAATGGTGGCCACGGTCTGCACCGTCAGGGTGCCGGCCTCGACCGCGATGTCGCGCGCCAGCGCCTGAACCTCGGCTGCGGTCGCGTTGTCGATCACACAGCGCGTCGCTGCCTGCGCCGCAGGGCCGGGCAGATTGCGGCTGACCACCGGCAGCACCACGGTTTCCGCCGCCCGCCGCCCCATCTTGTCAACCACGTCAGTGGGCGAACAGGCGGTCAGAGCGACCAGGGCAAGGACGGCGGCGCGCAGCATCAGTAAACCCGCTTTTTCGGCAGGATCTTCTTGGGGTCGATGCCGCCTTCGGCCAGGGTGGTCAGCGGAGCCTCGTGCACCGCGCGGTAGCGCAGGCTGACCTTGCCGGCGCTATCGACCGTCGCCAGGGTGTGCTTGCGCCAGGTCGCATCGTTGCGGTCGGGGAAATCCTCGCGCGCATGCGCCCCCCGGCTTTCCTTGCGCGCCTCGGCCCCGACGATGATCGTCAGCGCGTTGGCCATCAGGTTTTCCAGCTCCAGCGTCTCCATCAGGTCGCTGTTCCACACCAGCGAGCGGTCGGTCACCTTGAGATCGTTCATCTGACCCCGGATCGCGGCAATCTCGGCGACGCCCTGCTTCAATGACTCGTCGGTGCGAAACACCGCCGCGTTGTTCTGCATCGAGCGTTGCATCGCCAGCCGCACCGCTGCGGTCGGGTGGGCACCACTGGCGTGGCGCACGTCGTCAAAGCGCGCCAGAATCTTGTCAATCTGCGCCGCCGAAGCCTCGGGTGCGCTGGCCGCACGGTCAACGATCTGACCGGCCCGCACCGAAGTGGCGCGCCCCATCACCACGATATCCAGTAGCGAATTGCAGCCCAGCCGGTTGGCGCCGTGCAGCGAGGCGCTGGCGCATTCGCCGGCCGCCATCAGGCCCGGCACCACCGCGTCGGGGCTCTCAGTCGTCGGGTTCAGCACCTCGCCCCAGTAGTTGGTCGGCACCCCACCCATGTTGTAATGCGCGGTCGGCAGCACCGGGATCGGATCCTTGGTGCAGTCGATGCCGGTGAAAATCCGGGTGGTCTCGGTGATGCCGGGCAGGCGTTCGTGAATCACTTCGGGCGGCAGGTGGCTGAGGTTGAGGTTAATGTGATCCTTCAGCGGACCAACCCCACGGCCTTCGCGAATCTCCAGCGTCATGCAGCGCGACACCACGTCGCGGCTGGCCAGATCCTTGAACGAGGGGGCGTAGCGCTCCATGAAGCGCTCGCCCTCGCTGTTGGTCAGATAGCCGCCCTCGCCGCGCACCCCTTCGGTGATCAGCGGGCCGACGCCGTAGATGCCGGTGGGGTGGAACTGGACGAATTCCATGTCCTGCATCGGCAGCCCGGCGCGGGTGGCAAGGCCCGCCCCGTCGCCGGTGCAGGTATGGGCCGAGGTGCAACTGAAATAGGCCCGCCCGGCGCCGCCGGTGGCCAGCACCACCATTTTCGCATTGAACACATGCAGGGTGCCGTCATCGAGTTTCCACGCCACCACGCCCTGACATTTGCCGTCATCCGACATGATCAGATCAAGCGCGAAATACTCGATGAAGAACTCGGCATTGTGCTTCAGCGCCTGGCCGTAAAGGGTGTGCAGCATGGCGTGGCCGGTGCGGTCGGCGGCGGCACAGGCGCGCCCGACCGGCTTGCCTTCACCGTATTCGGTGATGTGACCGCCGAACGGGCGCTGGTAGATCCTGCCGTCTTCGGTGCGCGAGAACGGCACGCCGTAATGTTCCAGCTCATAGACCGCCTTGGGGGCCTCGCGGGTGACATACTCGATGGTGTCGTTGTCGCCCAGCCAGTCCGAGCCCTTGATGGTGTCATACATGTGCCAGCGCCAACTGTCGGGCCCCATGTTGCCAAGGCTGGCGGCGATGCCGCCCTGCGCCGCCACGGTGTGGCTGCGGGTCGGAAAGACCTTGGTCACGCAGGCCGTGCGCAGGCCCTGTTCGGCCATGCCAAGGGTGGCGCGCAATCCAGCCCCGCCGGCCCCCACCACCACCACGTCGTAGTCGTGCGTCTCGTATTCATATGCAGACATGTCGGCCCCTCAGAACGCGGCGATGCGGACCAGAGCATAAAGCCCGATGGCCGTGACCGTGTAGGAAATGAACAGCAGCAGGATGCTCAGCGTCTTGTGCGCCGTGCCCTTGGTGTAATCGTCGACCACCGATTGCGCGCCTTTGCTGAAGTGGCGCATCGCGACAAAGATCACCAGCCCGGTCAGCATCGCCGGAAACGGGCGGCTGAAGGTGGCGATCACCGCCTCATGGCTTTGCCCAAGGGTGTGGCCGAAGATGTAAAGAAAGACCGGCACCATGAAGGCCAGGCCAACCGCGCTGAGCTGCATGTAATGGTGGGTTGCGGTGCCGCCGTGCGCCGCCCCCTTGCCCTCGGCGCGTTTGCGATCGGTCAGATAACGCATCTTCGGCCCCCTAGAGATTGATGATGATCAGTGTCAGCGCGGTCAGCACGACCGAGCCTGCGATGCAGCCCATGCCCAGCAGGCGGACGGTCTCGATATCCAGCCCGCGCCGCGCGTCCCAGAGCAGATGCCGCAGCCCGCCAAGGTAGTGATACCACACCGCCCACAGCGAGCCGGTGAACACCAGATCGCCGAACCACGAGGTCGCCACCGCATTCGCCGTGGCGAAGTATTCCGGGCTGGTTGCCGCCGCCAGCAGCCACCACACCGCCAGCAGCACGCCGGCCATCAATCCCAGACCGGTGATGCGGATCAGGATCGACGAGATCATCGTGATCTGTGGTCGATAGACTTGCAGGTGTGGGGAAAGCGGGCGCGCTGCCCTTTGAGCTTCAGCCATGAGTGGTTTCCTCCGGTCTGGCATGGCCGCGCGCGTGACGCGAGACCGATGCGCTTGGTTCGTATGAATACCCCTTTTTTGCGACGTGTCACGCTTTGTGATCGCCAGAAAGGTCGAAATTTGATCATGCAGATGCAGAAAAATGGAAACGTGATCACATGATTTCACCATGTGATCACGTTTTGGGCGCGCTCGCCCGCACTACCGAGTCGCGCCCGACCCGCCGCCGGTCGGCTAGCGGCTGAACAGAGTCAGCTCGTAGGACACCGAAACTCCGAAGATGTTGTCGCCGTCCGAGGTGTCGTAATAGCGCGCATCAAGCGAGGCGTGGTCGCCCAGACCATAGCTGAAACCGGCGTCCCAGTAGTTGTGCGACAGCGCCTCGTCATGGCCGAAGGTTCCCGAAACGCTGAGCGCGTCGGTCAGGGCATACGAGGCACCAAAGGCCGAGGCCAGGGTGTTGGCCTGCGGATCATAGGCAAAGGCGGTCGAAAGCCCGAACTGGTCGCCCACCGGCAGGCCGAGGTTCAGGTTGAACTCGCCGCAGCAGTCGCCGGTGGAATCGAAGGTGAAGCGGGTGTAGTTGAAATCGTAGCTGAAGCCACCGGTGGTTTCGCCACGATAGCCAAGGTAGTAGTCCACCTCGAAATCATCGGTCGTGCCCGGCCCGAAATCGACGTTCGACGCCCAGAGCCCGCCGTAGAAGCCCTTGTAGGAAAGCTCGACATAGGGCTGGATCGCGGCGTTGTCATTGGAAAAGGTGACGCTGCGAAAGACGTAGTTCGACGCCGCCGTGATCCCGGCGGTCACGGTGAAATCCTGTGCCTGCGCCATCGCAGGCAACAGACCGAATGCGATCAGTGTGGCAACTCCATGAATTCTCGGCATGACACCCTCCTGTGGCGGTAGCGAAACGATACCACGCGGCAGTGTCAGGCGTTGATCAACTTGCCACACAAGCGCGTCAACACGGGATCAGCACCCAGTAATCGAGATCGAGCAGCACCTCGGGCAGGTAACGGCCATCCGCGCCTTTCAGGGCGAACGGGGCGGCCCCCTGCCGCGTCGCCACCGTGCGCAGCCGCAGCGCCCCCACCCCCGGGGCGGCGGTTCCGGCGCGCTCCAGCACCTCTGACCAGGCCCGCACGGTATCGCCGGCAAAGCACGGGTTGGCGTGGGCACCACCGTTCAGCGCGACCATCATCTGAGCATTGGCCAGGCCGTTGAACGACAGCGCCCGCGCGATGCTGATCACATGCCCGCCATAGATCAGCCGCCGACCATCGGCGCGCAGCGTGGCGTCGAAATGGACCTTGGCGGTGTTCTGCCACAGCCTTGTGGCCAGCATGTGCTCGGCCTCCTCGATGGTCACGCCATCGCCATGGTCGATCTGCTCGCCGATCGCATAGTCGCCCCAGCGGTGCGGCTCGCCCGCCAGGGTGAAATCGTAGCGGCTGAAATCCAGCCCGGCCGGGACCACCAGATCCCCCGCCGGCACCGCCTGCGCCAACGTCGGCACCACCGGCGGCGGCGCGGGAGCCTCAAGCCGGTTCTTTCGCACCATCACCCAGCGCACGTAGCTCAGCACTTCGGCCCCGTGCTGGTTGAAGCCCCTGGTGCGCACGTAAACCACGCCCGACGTGCCGTTCGAGTTCTGCTTCAGCCCGATCACGGTGGATTCCGAGCGCAGCGTATCCCCCGGCCAGACCGGAGCCAGCCAGCGCCCCTCGCCGTAGCCAAGGTTCGCCACCGCGTTCAGGCTGATGTCGGGCACACTCTTGCCGAACACCAGATGAAACGCCGCCAGATCGTCGATCGGGCTGGCCCGCAGACCACAGGCACGGGCAAATTCGTCGGAAGAATAAAGCGCGTGCCGGGCGGGGTAGAGCGCGTGATAAAGCGCGCGCTCGCCGCCCGAGACGGTGCGCGGCACGGCATGGACAATGGTCTCGGTCAGCCGGTAGTCCTCGAAGAAGCGGCCCGGATTGGTCTTGCTCACTGCTCGCCCAGCCTGGTGTCAGAGGTGTAGCTGCCCGGTGCCTCCTTGACCACCGCCTGGCCGCAGCGCATCACCCCGCGCGCGGCGTCAAAGGCGTAGCTGGGCGCGCCATGCAAGCTCCAGCCCTTGTTCAGCGCCGCCGTCACCTTGTGGCAGAAGGCGGCGGTGTCGTCATCCGACAGAAACCGATAGAGTTTCATCAGTAGCTCCCGAGAAACGGCGAATGTCCCAGCCAGATGTGGGCCCAGGCAATCACCCCGTAAAGCACCAGCGCGACCACCAGATTGCCCGCGTCGCCCTTGATCCCGCGCCCGTCGGTGGGCGCAGTCCACGGCGCGGCCGCGTTGATCAGCCCCATTTCGACCAGCGCCCAGATCAGGATGCCGCCAAACAGGATGATCGCGGCCAGATCGCCGTTGACCAGCAGATGCGCCACCGCCCAGATCACCGTGCCCCACAGCATCGGATGGCGCATCCTTGGGTAGAGCACACCCTTGGAACTGCCCACCCCGAACAGGAACAGCGAGATCAGCATCAGGGCGTTGTTGGCATGCCCCATGCCCGGCAGCGGCATATAGACCGGCACCAGATCGGCGCGCAGATAGCCCCAGACCATCAGCACCAGCGCCACCAGCAGCACCACGGCAATCGGCCCCTTGGCCGCATCGCCCAAGTTCGCCCGGCGCACCGGGGCCAGACGTTTGAAGAGATGCACACCGATCCACAGCGCAACCCCAAGTGACAGTATCAGCATTCCGTGACCTTTCAGCAATTCCCCTGCGCGGCGATTGCAGCGGCTTTCGCCAGCATCTGCCGCGCGGTCACGATATGCAGATTCTCGACGATTTGACCATCGACAACCGCCACCCCCAGACCTTTGGCCGTGGCGTCGTCAAAGGCGGCAATCTGACGGCGGGCCAGCTCGATCTCGGCCTCGGAGGGCGCAAAGGCGGCGTTGGCGATGGCCAGTTGCGCGGGATGGATCAGGGTCTTGCCGTCAAACCCCAGGTCACGGCCCTGCGCGCATTCAGTCGCCAGCCCGGCGTCGTCGCGATAGGCGTTGTAAACCCCGTCGATGATGATGCGGCCCTGTGCCCGCGCCGCCAGCAGGCACAGGCCCAGCCCGGCCTGCAACGCCAGCCGGTCGGGGCGAAAGCGCGCGCCCAGCTCGCGCGCCAGGTCATTGGTGCCCATCACCATGCCGACCAGGCGCGGGTGAGCGGCAATCGCGGCGGCGCCCAAAATCCCGGCGGCGGTTTCCAGCATCGCCCACAGCGGCACGTCGGCAATCGCCTCGGCCACCGCTTGCAGATCGGCGGGGTGGTTGACCTTGGGGATCAGCACCCCATC
>Ga0210039_1002288_pt1 | contig 16054 bp, 9 predicted proteins | sample CryGeyCG2114_250_3_FD_185460 | JGI IMG/M metagenome (GOLD analysis project Ga0210039, IMG submission 185460) | Groundwater microbial communities from aquifer - Crystal Geyser CG17_big_fil_post_rev_8/21/14_2.50 (SPAdes) (version 2) | ecosystem: Environmental > Aquatic > Deep subsurface >...
TGAGCTGGCGCGAGGTGGTGTCGATGTTCTCCACCACGCCGAGCGTCTGCTCGAACTGGCGCATCGTGGTCTGGAGCTGGCGGTCGAGCACGCGCCGGTCGGTGATCACCACGATCGAGTCGAAGACGCGCCGGTCGCTCGCGTCGTGGAGGGTCGAGAGCTGGTGTGCCAGCCAGGCGATCGTGAAGCTCTTGCCGCTGCCGGCCGAGTGCTGGATCAGGTAGCGCTGCCCCGCGCCCAGCGCGCGCGCGTCGGTCACGAGCTTGCGCACGCAGTCGAGCTGCTGGTAGCGCGGGAAGATCAGGAAGCGCCGGCCGGTCTTCTTCCCCTTGTCATCCTCTTCCTCGACCTCGTGGATGAACTGGCGCACCAGATCGAGCACGCTGTCCTGCGCCCAGGTCTCGTCCCAGAGGTAGCCGGTCGCATAACCGCCGCGCGTGGGCGGCACGGGCGGATTGCCGGCGCCGCCGAACTTGCCCTGGTTGAAGGGCAAAAAGCGCGTCTTCGGCCCCGCGAGCTTTGTGGTGACGTACACCAGGTCGGGGTCCACCGCGAAGTGCCCGAGGCAGCGGCCGTAGGTGAGCAGCGGCTCGCGCGGGTCGCGGTCGGTCTTGTACTGGCGGATCGCGTCCTCGACGTCCTGGCCGTTGAGCGGGTTCTTGAGCTCGGCGGTGAAGACGGGCAAGCCGTTCAGGAACAGCACCAGGTCGAGGCTCTTCTCGTTCTTCGTGCTGTAGTGGAGCTGGCGCACCACGGCGAACAGGTTCGCCGCGTGCAGCCGCCGCGTCTCCTCGTTGAGCCCGCTCGCGGGCCGGAAGTACGCGAGCCGGAACTTGCAGCCCGAGTCCTTGATCCCCTGCCGCAGCACGTCGAGCGTGCCGCGCCGCTCGGTCTCGGCGGCGAGGCGCCTGAGGAACTGCTCCCGGACCGCCTCCTTGCCGTGGTGCTGCTCGAGCCTCTGCCACTCCTTGGGCTGCGTGGCGAGCACGAAGTCCACCACGTCGCGCGGCACAAGGCACAGCGCGCGGTCGTAGTCCTCCGGCTTGCGCCTGCGGTACCCGCCCGGCGGCGTGTCGCCGTAGGGCGGCGGCGTCTCGCGCACAGCCGCCCTGTCGCCCGCGCAGGCATCCGGGCCGTGCTGGAGCAGCGCGCATTCGATCGCCTCCTCGAAGGAGCGCTCGGAGATCTCGGGGCTCATGGCGCAAGTCCTGTCGTGAGATGGTCGCAAGTCGTGTCGCAAGTCGTGTCGCGAGTGGGTCGCCAGTTCACAGCACCGCTCCGATCCAGAGGCGCAGCTTCGCGTCGCAGCGTGTCACAGCTCGTTGTCACAGCTTGTCACAGCTCCTTCTCGGACCCCGAAATGGACTCCGACAGGCGGTAGCAGCGGGTGGGGTCGGTCGGGCCGCTCCCGGCCTCGACGAGCAACCCCTTCTCCACCATGGACTTGAGGTCCCGCTGCAGAGTCCGGCGGTTCACCCCAGGGCAGAGCGCGGCGAAGCCCCCGATCGTGAGTCGCCCGTGGTCGAGCACGTGGTCCAAGGCGAGCGCCTGCCGGTCCGAGAGGCCGTGCTTGCGCACCAGGACATCTCGGCGGATCGTCCGCTCCCCGCGCGCCTTCACTTCGTCGAGCTGGATCGCCAGCCCCTCCGTGAAGAACTCGAGCCAACCGGTCAAGTCCATGCCCCGCTCGCGCACGCCTTGGATCGCCCGGTAGAAGGCGGACCGGTCGCGGTCGTAGTACTCGCTGATCGTGAACAGCCGCTTGAAGTCGTACCCCGCGCGGTAGAGGCAGAGCGTCGAGAGCAGGCGCGAGGTGCGGCCGTTGCCATCGAGGAAGGGGTGGATGTGGACGAGCTGGAACTGCGCCGCGCCGCTCGCGAGCACGGGGTGGACGCCACCCGGCGCGTTCAGCCATGCGACCAGCTCGCGCATCAGGATCGGGACATCGTGCACAGGCGGGGGCGTGTAGACGACCTCTCCGGTGGCGGAGTTCACGACGTAGTTCTGCATGCGCCGGTACTCTCCGGGCGCGGCACTGCCGCCCCGGACTCCCTCCACCAGTCGTTTGTGGATCTCGCGGACGAGCCCCTCGGTGATCGGCCCGCCGTGGCCGAGGTACGTGGAGACGAACTCGAACGCGCCGCGGTAGTTGAGCAGCTCTCGCGTGTCGTCGGGATCGGCCTCGGGCACCGCCTCGCCGGCGAGCAAACGCTCGGACTGCGCGAGGGTGAGACGCGTACCCTCGATGTGGGTCGTGTAGTGCGCCTCCAGCACCAGCGCGCGCTCGCCCATGCGCCGGATCCAGTCCTCCGAGAGCTTCGCCGCCTCGAGGAACCCGCGCGCCCGCTCGATCCGCGTGAGCGCCGCGGTGATCGGATTCGTGACCGTGAAGCGCGGAGCGAAGCTCATGCGACCTCCCGCCCTCCCTGCGCCGAGGCTTCGGCAAGCGAGCGCACGTCGATCTTGCCCGTCACCGCGGCGGAGATGAGCGCGGTGCGGAGCTCCTTGAGGCGGTGGATCGCGTCGCGGACCGTGGCGATGAGGGCGTCGATACGAGCGGTCTCCCGGTCGAGGAAGGCGGCGATGGCGCGCCTCTCAACAGGCGGTAGCACTGGCAAGGGAATCGAACCGAGCTTCTCGCCGGTCAACTTGGGCTGAGCTGATCCGGAGATCCACGGATCAAAGACGACGCTGCTCAGTACCTGCGCCCAGTAACTGACGTCACCTTCCAACGGCTTCAGGATGTGAGCGTGGTTGTTCACCCAGTAACGCCCGGTCGCTATGAACGCGAGCGGTGTCGAGCGTGAGTACAGATTCGCACCATCTTCAGCAACCAGGATGAGCGGCTCTTCGAATAGGTAGTCTTCAACGTGATCGATGATTCCTGACGCACCGTAGTACGGGTACTCCTTCGTCATCGTCGCTCTTTCCTCGCCACTCAGCGGAACGCGCATCGAGTCAAGGTTCGAGAACACACGCTTCAGCGGCTTCACCTCCCAATGCGCCGGAATCTCCCCCAGCCACTCGACGCCGGAGTCTTTCATGGGAACGGTCGGGTCGAGGCCCTTGGTGACGGCGCGGGTGATGAGGGCGGTGCGCTGCTCCTGGAGCAGCGCGATCAGCCGCTCGTTCTTCGCCACCAGCGCATCGATCCGCGCCGTCTCCCGGTCGAGGAAGGCGGCGATGGCGCGCTGCTCGGGGAGCGGCGGCAGACCCACGGAACTGCTGGCGACCTGAGCGGGGCTGACGCGTGGCATCTTGGTGCCGTACGTCAGCGAGTCGAGCCAGCGGATGTACGGCGCGTTCAACAGCTCGTACATTATGTAGCTCTGCGAACATTCCGGGACAGGCCGGAGCGGGAGGATCTCGCTCGTGCAAACACCGTCGAAGTCGGGGCGCGCCACCTTGGCGAGGTAGGGCCGCAGCTTCCCGAACAGCACGTCCCCCGCTTTGAAGGACCCGACGACGCTGTCCACGGTCTCGGGCTGGTTCTCGATCAGCAGCCGGCCCGTCCACGACTCAACGTGTTCGAGTCCAACGTAGACGGCGTCCTCTGGCTTGACGTCCAGCTTGCTGATGCGGGCGGGTGCGAGGTGCTTCAGCCGCTTCACCTCCCAATGCGCCGGAATCTCCCCCAGCCACTCGACGCCGGAGTCCTTGTAGGCCGGGTACGGCCTGTACCGCCCCGCGCCCGCGGCGCACGCCGCCGCCTTCATCCTTGCGCTCATCGCCATGGCCCGCCCGGCGGCCAGGTTCCTCCGCGCCGTATTCCTCGTTGCACGTCGTCCAGCACGGGAAGAAGGAACGCGCTCAGCACGCCCGAGAGATCGCGCGCCGGATCGTTGCCAATCGCGATCCCCGCGCGGCGGGCGAAGGCGCGCACCTGGGCGGGGCGCGAGGGATTGTCCCAGTAGGCTGGCGTCAGCCCGATCGGCGGCTCCACTGGGATGGACGTCTTGCGCCGCGCGAAGGTTCTGCGGACGGCCTCCGCCAGAGTTTCGCGGTCGAACTCGAAGCGGCTCGCCAGGTGATGGAGATCGACGAAGTCCTTGATGCGGCTGTTGCGGTCGCCGAGGACGACCAGCGCTTCGAGCTTCTCCGCGACCACCGCCTCGCGCGGATACGCCAGCACCTCCGGCGGCGGAAAGTCGAGCAGCGCCGGATACGCACACGGGCGCGGGGCGGGCCACACCGAGTCGCCGAGCCCCATGTCGATCTGCAGCGACAGGCGCGCCGTGCCGCAGCGCGCGGGCAGGGTCGCCCGGGTGCCGGCGTACTCGTCCTCTGCGCGGATCGACTCGACCTCGACCGCATCGGCGTCGAAGCTCACCGCGTCCGGCTGCACCGGAACCGCGCAGATCGTGCGGAGGTCGGCGCGGATCGCCTCGAACGATCCGTCGCCCTTGCGCAGGAGGTCGAGGTCACGGGTGGCGCGGTAGGGCTGATCCGACCACAGGCGCAGCAGCATCGCGCCCTTGAGCACGAAGCGCTCCCGGACTTCGGACTTGCCGAGGCGGTAGAGGAAGCGCTCGAAGCAGAAGCTCGTGAGCAGGGTCTGGTAGACGTCGCCCGTCTGCTTCGCTCGGTTGAGCAGCCGCGCGGCGACCGAGGCGGGCAGGTCGCGCTTGCCGGGAGTCATGCGATCGCGTCCAGATAGGGCTGCATCACGCGCGACACCCGGCAGATGCGCGCAAAGCGCGCCAGCTCGGTCGCTCCGCCGCGGTGGCGGCGGCTGAAGTCGCGCAGCGCCTCGACGGCGACGTCGATGCCCAGCTTGTTCCGGTACTTGAAGCAGTCGGCGACGGTCTTGGCGGCCGAGTAGACGCGGATCTCCACGCCCTCCACCCGATGCGTCTCGATGCCTTCGGTCAGGGCCGGGCCCGAGAAGCGCGCCACCCGCAGACGCGGATAAGCGAGCCTCGGCTTGCGCGCCTTTTCGGCCAGCGCGATCCACACCTCGGCGGGGGCCTGCGTCGTCAGTTCGTGAACGCGCAGCGCGGTCAGCAGGCAGAAGACGCCGCCCGGCACTTGTTTAGCGACCTGCGCGAGCGTGTGCTCGGCAGTGATGGTGTGCTTGGTGGCGACATAGATTCCACGGGCCTGCCGCTCGACCAGCCCCTTGCGCACCAGTTCGTAGAGTTGTCCACGGCGGATTCCGTGCGCCTCCAGCTCGGCGGCGCGGACGATTCCCAGCCGCCGGACCACTTCGAGGACGTGACTCTCACGGTGGCTGGCCATGATGAGGCGCATGATACAAAACGTCGGGGGTTATTCACAAGTCCCGACACCTGAGGAATCTGCCTGGCGGCAGAAAACGCCGGCACATCCGCGCAAGTGCCGACCTTTCGTGCTCAGGCCGGCCCGCCCGTGACCTCGGCCAGCATCCGCAGGATGTCCTGCTCGATCCCCCGGATCTCGCCCTCGATCTCCTCGAGCGGGCGCGGCGGGGTGTAGCGGTAGAAGTAGCGGTTGAAGTTGATCTCGTAGCCGATGAGACCGACCTCGCCGTCCCTGGGGTCGCGCTTCGAGGCGTCGATCCAGGCCTCCGGGACATGGGGCTTCACCTCGCGCTCGAAGAACGCCTCGACCTGCTCGGCGAGCGGCACGCTTTCCGTGTCGCGCAGCTCCGGGTCCGGCTCGGGCTGGCCGTCCTTGTCCCGGCAGACGGCGGCGCTCTCGTCGCGCTCGGACAGCGCAAAGAGGATGGCCTTGCGCGCCGGCGCCGGGAGCTTCACGCCGGCGCTCGAAGCGACGCCGTCGAGCAGGCGCTCGAATTCGGCGCGGTCCTTGACGAGCGTGCCGGGCAGCGCGCGCAGGAGTCCGCGGATCGCCTCCTGCAGCGCGCGTCCGTCGGCCTGTTCCTTCTCGCCCGCGGCGCCCTTCTTCTTCGACTGCACCAGCGCCTGGAAGCCCTTCACCTCGTCGAGCCGAGCGATGCGCTCGGGCGCAGCCTGGAAGTTGAGCTTGAGCGGCCGCTCGACGGTGATCTTGCGGAAGCCGAAGTGGGTGGTGGGGAAGATGCGGCTGACGACGACCTCCTCTTGCTTGCCGCCCTTCGCCACCTTCCGCGTCTCGCCATCCCTGAAGCCATCGAGGATCCGCAGAATGTCTTGCGAGCGCTCGAGCGGGATCTCGCGCCGTTTGTCCCCGAGGCTCTTGCGCATGGGGACCCAGAACGAGGTGGCGTCGATGAGCTGGACCTTGCCCTTGCGCGCCGGTGCCTTGCGGTTGGTCACGACCCACACGTAGGTCGCGATGCCCGTGTTGTAGAAGAGCTGTTCTGGGAGCGCGATCAGCGCTTCGAGCCAGTCGTTCTCCAGGATGTAGCGGCGGATCTCGCTCTCGCCGCTACCGGCGTCGCCGGTGAAAAGCGGCGAGCCGTTCATGATGATGGCGATGCGCGAGCCGCCGTCCTTCAGGTCCTTCGCATGCGCCAACATGTGGAGCAGGAACAAAAGCTGGCCGTCGCTGATGCGCGGCAGTCCCGGTGCGAAACGGCCCGTGGCGCCGCGCTCGTGCTCGGCGCGCACCGCGTCCTCGTCGCGCTTCCAGTCCTTGCCGTAGGGCGGGTTGGCGATCAGGTAGTCGAAGGTCTGGCCCGAGTGCCGGTCGTTGGAGAGGGTGCTCCCGAAGGCGACGTTGTCGGCGTCGCGGCCGGTCGGGTCTTTCATGAAGAGATCGGACTTCGAGACGGCCCAGGTTTCGGGATTCACCTCCTGGCCGAAGAGATGGATCTCCGCATCCTTGTTGATCGCGGGCCGGAGCAGATCGCCGTTCTTCCGCAGACCGACGGTGATGTGCTCCTTGGTAATCATCAGCATGCCGCCGGAGCCGCAGCACGGGTCGTAGACGGTGCGGATGGCCTTCTTGGCGCGGATCTCCTTCTCGTCGCCAGCGAGCATCAGATCCACCATCAGATGCACGACATCCCGCGGCGTGAAGTGCTCGCCCGGATTCTCGTTGAGCGCCTCGTTGAACTTGCGGAGCAGCTCCTCGAAGATCGTGCCCATCGTGGGGTTGTCGATCCTGTCCGGATGGAGATCGACGTTCTTGAAGCGCTCGAGCACCTGGAAGAGCAGCCCCGCCTCGTCGAGCTTGCTGATCGTGTTGTCGAAGTCGAACTTTTCCAGCACCTCGCGCATGTTGGGGCTGAAGCCAGCGATGTAGTTGCGCAGGTTGGCCGCGAGGTGCGGGGCGTCCGCCAGCAGCTTCTCGAAGTCGTAGCGGGAGGTGTTGTAGAAGGCGAAACCCGCGATCTTCCGGAGCTGCGGGTCGAGGTTCTCGAGCTTCTTGCCCCGCAGCTCGGCCTGCTTGCCGAGCACCTTCTCCTTGGTACCGGCGAGCACGCAGTCGAGGCGGCGCAAGACCGTGAGCGGCAGGATCACGTCCTGGTACTTGCCGCGCTTGAAGGTGTCGCGGATGAGGTCCGCAACGCCCCACAGGAAGCTGACGATTTCGCTATGGTTCACTCGGTTCGCTCTCCGTCATCGCTCGGTGATGCTGTGTCGTCTTTGGGCTGGCTAACGCTCAGCATCAGCGGCGGCGCGGAGCGCCGTCCGCTGCATGCTGTTGTTCGGCAGCCCGTCCAATGCAAAGAGGCGCTTCACTTCACTCGTGGTCCTGTACAGGCCAGAGCACCCCAAAGCCGACATAACGACCGCGGCCGACAGCCAGCGGGCCCGCGACCGGACGATCGAAGGTCACGTGTATGTGAAGCTTGGGCATCTCGCTAAGGTAGCCCTTGGTCCGGTACTGAGCTGCGACGTGAACACCGGCGATCGGCCCACCGGAGGTGAACTCGACGGAAACGATGCGTGCGCCCTGACCGGCGATGGCCTGCCGGATGCTGCGCTCGATCAACTCGAGGCGTCGTTTCCGAAGGTGAAGCTCGCGAGCAGCGGCCTTCGCGGGCTCCTGTTCGGCCTTGCGCCTCGCCTCGACGAGGCGCTTCCACTCTGCCCCCGTCAGCTCCTTCGCTGCCTGCACCAACGGGGTCACCGTGGCCCAGGTGCGCGAGCGCTTTGTGATGGCTCGCAGCCACTGCCGATCAGGCTCCGTGTCGAGGACAACACCGGTGCCGAGCCCGTTGTCGCGTAGCTCGCGGCCGTGGAGGAGCACCTGCGCCATCTCGACGATCGCACGCCTGTTCGGGTCATCGCCGCCGCCGAAGTCCGCGAGGGCGATCCGACGCACGCGACCATCCGGGTATGGGCCGAGGACGCTCGGCAGCGGCAAGATGGCGAGGTGCGGCTCGGCGATGGGCTTGTCGCTGTCGTCGAGCCCGAGCAGGACTTGGCGCACGAGCGTTTCCATTGCCGGTCGCTCGCTCGGACTCCTCGCGAGCAGGCCAACAACCTCGTTGCGGATCTCGTCGAGGAGATGGCGGATCGGCCCGACGACCTGGCACAGGAGGCGTGCGTCGCACGAGCAGCGCTTCCCGCTACGCCAGAGCCCGAGCACGAAGGTTGGAAGCGGCTGCGCAGAAGCAGCAACGTCCGAAGCGTAGGTCACCGCTCTTACGCCCGCCGCCGGCAGCGGCAGGTCATTGAGGTCTCGCGCGAACACGGCGTCGCAGACGGCGAGACAGCCCGCCTCGGGCACCTCCAGCGACGCGCCGCTCGTTGCAGGCTGCCAGCGCACGGCGTTGGCCGGTGGCTCCGCGTCGGTGGCATCGAGCACTGCTAGATCCTCGCCCTTGCCCACGCTGAAGACCCGCCGCGACACCTCGCGCAGCACGGGCACGTGGGACGCTTCGACGTTTGGCCACCAGTACCAGACGGTGTGCGGCGCATCGACGTCCCAGCCGACCATCGGCTCGGGCTCGAGGTCGATGCCCTTCTGTGGGTTGAGTTTGCGCTCGGGCGGCCAGTTCTTCGAGTTGTTGGGTACGAACCGCCGCTGGCGAGGCGCGCGCAGCTCAGCGCGTGGTGCGACGATCTCGGGGAGCTTCGTGTTCTCGCTCCATCCTTGCTGTTCAAGCACGCGCAACGAATCGTCGATCGCCTTGCGGTTCGTCTGCGCCCAGCCAGCACGCGCCGAGGCCACTAGCGCCTTGAAGAGGCGCGCGGGACTCGGCGGCCACTCACGCCCGGAATACCCGGCGAGGAACTGAACGCGGATCGCAAGCGGCATCAGGTCTTCGCTTCGTCGTCACCGGTCGGACTCTCGTCGGTAGCCACCGGTTTCTCAGGCGCACCAGCGGCTCTGCTGGCGTTCTGCTCCACCCAGAGCTTCTTCAGCTCGCCAACCTTCTTCTTCTTGAGCTCGGCTTCTTTGCCCGCGTAGGCGGGCAGCGCAACGAGGGCCTCCACGAAGTCGTTCTTCTTCTTCGGCTCGCCCGTGTTGCCGCCGCCCTTCGTGCTGACAGCAGCCCTCGCACCACCGGGATCGAACGCCAACACGAGTGGTGCCGGGATCTCCAGCGCTTCCTTGCCGTCGACTTCTTTCTTGCCGAAGAACGCCGCAGCAGCCTTGGCGAGGAACTCCGAAGGTTCGGTCTTCGTGGGAACAGTGAAGGCCTCCTCCTCGCCCGAGTGCTTCACCTTCACGGCGGTGAAGGCCGACGGATCGCCGACGACCTTGCCGTTCTCCGTCTTGCTCTCGCGGACGAGGATGCAGCCCTCGCGAAGATCCCACACGCCGGGGTCTGCAGCCGACGCCAGCGCCAACGCGAACAAGTACCGCCGCAACGCCAGCGTCTTGTCGGTGTCGATTTCGGTCGCGCCCAACTGATTCGGCTCCTTGAACGTCGCGAGCGCGCGCACGCCCGAGAGGGCGATGATCGCGGTGCGCTCGATGGGCCCGAAGGCGATCACGCCGCCCGGCGACTCGGGCGCTGGCACATCGGTCATGCCGAGCTGGGACGCGGGGTTCTTGGTGTTCGGGTCCTCCTGCGCCGCCTCCTTCGCCTCCTTGAGGATCTGCTCCAGTTCTTGGCTCACCTCGGGATCGATGCTCGACCAGTACTGGCTGCGCTTCGTGACCCGCTGCACGTTGTAGGCAACGATCTCGCTGCGGATGAGGCGGCGCGCCTTGGACTTCGTCGACTTCTTGGTCGCCGAGTCGCGGCTGTCCCAGTGCCCGAAAACGAGCGAGGTCGGAGCCAGGCGCGCGAGCGGAGCAGCATCGCCCTTCACGTAGGACTGAAGTGCCGCTTCGAACGGTTCGAAGCCGTCCTTGTCGCCGTTCTTGCTGTAGCGCACGACGGCATCACCAACGCGGTGCCCGACCTCGAGCAGGTCGATCGAACCCTGCCCGACGCGGCTGCCCGTGATGGTGACCCTCGGGATCGAGGTGCCCGAGTACTTGAGCAGCCGAGCCTCGAGCCGGTTCGCCTGCGAGGGCACGGAGTCGACAGTGCAGCGGCTCGCGATCACGCCGTCGTTCTGCGCGCTCTCGGGATCGTCAGCCCGCGCGAACCTATCGATCTGGTAGTCGCTCTTGCCCCTGCCGGTGGCCGCGAACGTGGGCGGGAAGAACACGCCCCGCGCGCCTTGCACGGGCCGAAGGCGCTCGCGGAGCACGATGGCGGCGACGTCGGCGTCGTCTTTGAGAAGGTGGTCGTACTGCGTCAGGGTCTTGTCGTCACTCATCGCTGTCCTCGTCATCGCTCTCGTCCTCGTTGCCCGAGCTCCCCGAGTCGGTGATTCCGGCCGGACGAGCAAGCTTCAAGTAACCGTACTGGCCCATCATGCCGATGTTCGCCTCTCGCTTCACCAGCTCGAAGGGCGCGACCTCGACGCCGCGCGCGGCCATGCGCGCGAGCGCCAGTGGGGTGTGTGGACTCCAGGTGCAGTAGGTGAAGAACCGCTTGCGCACGCCGACGACGCCATCGGGCGCTGCATCGCCCCTACGGCGCGGAGGGAAGAACGCCGAGAGTCCGATCGCCGCGAGCAGCTCCAACGCAGGCCGACCCGGCGAGCTGCCACCGTTCTTGGCGGCGTCGTTCGCGCTGATGCCGCGATCAATTGATGAGCGCGTCGCCGCCGCGTCGAGATTCAGGCGGCTACTCCCGGGCGACGCGAACGAGAGCAGGTCTTGGAGCCGCTCGACGGAAGAGATGGCTGCCGCCGCATCAACGAGATCCAGGCCGAGTCCCGCAATCCCCCTCAAACTGGCTGAATACGCGCCCTTCTTGATGCTCGCTTCGTCCTGCTTGCCCGCCCAGAACTTCCAGCGGCTCTTGCCGTCTCGCTTCTCGAGGCGCTGGACGATGCGCCCCTGGGATGTGTGCGCCCACTCGTACCAGTGATCGACCACGACGACGGGCTTGTCAGGCAGCGAGAGCTCGATCCCGCCACACCAACCACCGATCGAGTCGGCGAGCGGAGCGCGGCCGGTTTCGGTGATCGCCTTCCATGCGTCTCGAGCGCCGAGCTGCTTCGCCAACTCTTTGGCGACGGCAGGCTCGTCGATGGCCGCTTCGATCTCGCACACGTCGGCAGCCGCAGAGGGCAGCGATGGGAGAACGCCGGTGGCTCGCCGCCACGCAGAGGTCGCGTTCGTGTCGTAGCGGCCGAGTACCTCGACGAGGCCGCACACGGCGAGGTACTCGCCAGGGTTGCGGACGTCGACGGCGAGCTGGAGCGTCGTCACGACGAGCCCTCCTCGTCGCGGGAGGCCAGCACATCGGCGGCCTTCACCAGTGCTTCGAGCCACGTGAGCGCCCACCAGCCATACCTCGCCTGCAGCTTCGCAAAGCGCGACGGCGTCTCGGTAAGGGCACGCTTCACCGCGTCGGTGAGGAGCGGCCCTGCCGCCTCGACCCGAAAGCCCGGACGCGCGTGGCCGTGGTGCGCAGCCACGAGGTGAAGGCACAGCTCTCGCTGGACCGAGTCGGGTACCTTGGCGTCGTGAAGGTCGGCGACAGAGCCCAGCTCGTGGCGGTAGCCACGGTTGATCTTGTGGTCGAACCGCGACCGGCCCGACTTGGCGACCGCCGGTTGCTCGACCCGCCCGACGGCGCGCTGCCACCACGGCCGGTCTTTCCCGAGATCATGCTGACCGGCAGCCTCGACCACCGTGTCGCGAAGCTCGTTGGGGAGAGCCAGCCGCTTGCACAGCTCCTCGGCCTTCGTGCGTGCGTCGCCGAGGTGCCGGGTGAGCAGCACTTCGTTCTGGAAGCCAAGCGACGCGTCGTCGTCCTCGGCCTCCTCGAGCGCTCGACGATCTTCACGGGCGATGACCACACCGACTGCGCCGTTTCCTGCAGCCTCGACAAAACGCCAGCCAGCCCCGAGCAGCTCATCTGCAACGTCTTCGACCTCGCCCAGCAGATCGTCGGCGTCCGTGTCAGAGCCGATGTCCGGCGGTTCACCGCCCACAGCCGTCGAGGATGTCGTCACCCGACCAGAGTCGATCCAGAGGCGACGGCGCTGCGCGCGGCTCGACGGCTGCGCCTCCTCGGCGACATCGCTCACGAGCTGCTTCGCCGCAGGGTTCACGAACCGGCCGTCGTAGCCACCGGCACTCGTCGGCAGCACCACGGTAGCGTCGTGGAGCAGCGCTCGAAGCTCGCTGTCATCGTCGGTGGGCACGTCACGAAGGTGCAAGCTCGTGGTGGTGCCGTATCGCGTGACGAGCAGAACACGGGCGCCGAGGCTCTCGTCTTCGACGGCTCTCCCACGAATCGCCTTGAGAAGCTCGACTGCCTCGTACAGCGGGCAGCGCGCCGTCTCGCGGGCGCCGATCGGGAACGCGGCCACGAGACGCTCTGCATCCTCGGGCTCGGTCACCCGATCAAGCTCGGCGCGCCACGCCAGCTCGACGTAGAGCGACGAGTCCTCGACACTCCCGTGCAGCCAGCGCCCCACGTCGGGCCGCGCTCCTGCGTTCGGGTGTTTCGAGGTCATCGCGAAATCATCGAGCACCGCGCTGGTCAGCGCCGGTGGGGGAACGCGCACGTCCAAGAGAGCGCGCGCCGCCTCCTCCAGTTTCTTGAGGTCGCCCTCGGCTTCCTTGCGTTGTTCGTCACCGTCGGCGCTGGAGATCCTGCTGTTCGCTTCATCGCGTTCCGCATCGCCTCGCAGGCGCGCCGGGAAGGTCGCAGGCGAGCCGTGGAGCTCGCACCCGTCGGCGATGAGCGCTTGGGCTCGCTGGAAGACCCTTCCTGCGGGGTCCGCGCCTTCCGCGTCGCCCACCAACTGCACCGTCACGTCCCTGGTGCTCGCGCCGAGCCGATTCACGCGGCCGAGCCGCTGGACGAGGCTGTCCGCTGCGCAGGCTTCGACACCGAGGTGATCGCAGTCGATGTCGGCACCGACCTCGACGCATGAGGTCGCGACGAGGAAGGTCGGCGCGTCCAACAAGACCGAGCGGTCACGTTGGCTCTTGAGGCGTGCGTACTGTGGCGAGTCCACGACTGCGTCGCGATCCCAGCCGCGCATGCTGCCCGTGAGCGTCACGACGTGCTCATCCGCAACGCCGCCCTCGTGGAGGGCAGCGGCGCAGCGGCGAACCTCGGCAACCGTGTTCACCACGATCCCGATGACCGCGCACGTGTCGGCCTTTGACTTCTCGATGGCCCACGCGGCGAGCTGCACGCCGACTCCGCGCTCCGCATCGAGCGGCTCGACGTAGATGCGCTTCTTCGCGGTGAGGCGGTCGCTGACCTTCTTCTCGTCGGTCTCTTTCGGCCAGGAGACTCCGTCGATAGTCGTGGCAGCGTCGAGGAGTTGGAAGACCCGGCGGGAGGTCGACACCTCGGGGAGGCCGGGCGTTCGCCGGAGGAGATCGCGGACCGGATCCATCGTGGCGCCCATCCGCACGACGGCGAACGGCGCGAGCGTGCCGGTACGTCGTTCGATCCCTGAGAGGGTCGTGGCGAAAGGCGAGCACAGGTGGGCCTCATCGAGTACCAGTAGGCAGTCTTGTCCGACAAGCCCGGCTTCGAGCGCGCGGCCCCACGGCCCCACCCGGCCGTACGCGCTGAACAGCAGGCGCGACCCGATCATGTCGACCGTGCCCACGATGATGGCCGGCCGCGTTGGGTCGTCCCGCCAGCGCGTGTCGAGCGCACGCTGACCGCGCAGCGTCGACACCTCGACCACCGAGGATGTGCAGCCAGCGTTCTTCAGCGTCGTGGCTAGCGCGTGCAACGCGTGGTCCTCGTCCTGCGCGGCCTGCTCGAGGCGCTCACGAACCTGCTCCGCGAACTCGGAGGCCTGGTCGACGACCACACGCCGATCGACGACGTACGCGAGGCGACGGGGAACGAGCTTCGAGTTGTGCACGAGCGCACGGCGAAGCGCCAAGACCCAGAGCGCGATGATCGAGGTCTTGCCGAGACCGGTGGCGAGCTCGATGTCGGTCGGGAAGCGTCCCGCCTCGAGGTCCGTGAAGAGCCGGTGCTGCCAGCGGCACGCGCCGTCGTGACCGGTGAGCGCGCAGTAGTCGGCGTCGAACTCCTTGAAGCTCATCAACGCCGGCTCTCGTAGGCTCATCTCAACCATCGCGTGGGTCATGTCCCGACTGTCCCGATGCGCCGCCTCTGGTCTGCCGAACGTTCTAATTGAGGGGCGCGCCGCGTTTGGCGCGTCCCGCTCGAATGCAGTGTTAGGCATAGCTCAGCAGCCACAGGCACCTACTCCTTTGTACTCGAAGCTAAGGCCTGATGGCAGCTTAATCGTAACTTCAGCAGCGATATCTGTGTACTCACAACCCTCATCCTTGGGCTTCGGGCAGGTGTTCTTGCCAGGGGAGTAGCGGACCTGAACCACAAACTCTGATGACTGGTATGTGTCGGTAAACCAGCCAGAAGAATCGCCCTTGAGCGAGGCTCCACTGTGGTGAGTGTGCGGGAGGATTTGTTCCTTTCCGCCAACGTGAAGGAAAAGTGGCGATTCTCGTTCGAGTTCAGTGAATAAGTGCGGCTGAGTGGGAAACTCCTGATTTGAGCAAGCTACTCCGTTCAAACGTATTGAGCAGCCACATCCGAGGCGTTCTGCAGGCACACACGCAAGCACGAGCTGATCCATGGATTGCGCTTTCACCGGCAACGAAAAAAAGCCGAGGAGGGCTGCAACGTAAAGAAGGTGGATTGGGGGCGACATGGATTTGCGATGCCTAACGCTCGCGTTAACCGGCCGAGGGGCGCGCAGCGACCCGAAGGTCCGCGTTGAACGCGGAGTTAGGTGGTGAATCACCAGTTTCTGATAAATCTAGGGCAGCCATTATAAGACCACGTAACTATTTTTCCTGAAGAGTCAGTTACGAACGTTTGTCGGCATAGTTTAACGCCGTACTGGTTGGAGCTAAAAGTGGTCCAGGTATAGGTAGCTCCACCATCAGTTCGATTGATTCTTGACTCAGGCGCACCCCATGCAGCAGTTACATCGTCGATAGAGCGACCCTCCCACGAACTCATTACGGTGTTCATCGAAGCGCAGCCCGCCATAAATGCAACAGTGAGCAGTATCGTCGTGCAGTATCGAGCCATTATCGTTCCCCGTGTTGTTCTTAACACTGAAGCCACCTAACTCTGTTTATATGGTTTCTTCATAACACCTGTGGGCCGCGAAGGCGCGGCATAACACTGCTGCGCTGAGGTCGATATAAACGTGTGAATACCGGTCGTTAAGCCATCTGCAACGGATGGCACGGGGTGATAGATGGTTTCTGTATAACACACCTGCGGCTCCCCTCTGTGCCTTGTCCAGGGGGCTCTTCATGCCCTTGCCTCCTCGGTTGAGGACAGCGGAAGGTGGGGCAGGTGGCGCGCTTGGTCAGGCCGGTCTTTGTGAGCGCGCCGGCCACGGCCGTCTGAAGGCTCGTGGTGATTTCCGCTCGGTCCCCGCGGATAGATGGCGCGCATTTCCCTCCCCGGTTCAACTTTGAGCCAACGTAGGTGGCGCGGGAGTGTCCGTCAAAACGTGGGCGGGGGATCTGAAACGGGATGAACCCGCGATGGCGGCGGGACGGGCCGCTCGCTTGGGCCGTCTCTTGCGTGGACGCCAGATCAACACGATGCACCGTCTGGCTCAGGGTGACGAGGGCGCGATGGAAGCGGCGTGCTACCCCCCGCCGCCCGGCCTGCGGGTCACCCCAAGTCTGGGGC
>Ga0210039_1002289_pt1 | contig 16049 bp, 15 predicted proteins | sample CryGeyCG2114_250_3_FD_185460 | JGI IMG/M metagenome (GOLD analysis project Ga0210039, IMG submission 185460) | Groundwater microbial communities from aquifer - Crystal Geyser CG17_big_fil_post_rev_8/21/14_2.50 (SPAdes) (version 2) | ecosystem: Environmental > Aquatic > Deep subsurface >...
AGTTTCCAGCCGCCGAGGCTGCGGCGGATGTTGAAGGGAAACGGCACTTCGTGCGGCAGGCTGGGGCTGGCGCTGGCGGGAAGGGTGTCGAGGAAGGCCTTGAGGTCGGCCACATCCTGCAGCTCGGCGTGGATGAACGAGGCGTAGGGGAAGGCGGGAAAGTAGTGCTGGCCTTTGGGCGAGACGCCGCGGGTCATGGCGTTGGCCAGATCGAGCAGGCTCCAGCCGCCGATGCCATGGCTGGGGTCGGGCGAGATGTTGGGGGCGACAAAGGTGCCGAACGGCGAGGGGAAGCGCTGGCCACCGCCGAGCACCAGCACGGCGTCACCCTTGGCGTGCGGGGCGGCATGGCATGACGCACAGCCCCCGGCCCAGAACACCGCCTCGCCCCGGCCCGCGTCGCCGCTGAGGCCCGCCATTGCGCTGGCGGGCAGCGGGCGTGGCGCGGTGACGACCCAGAAGATGGTCAGGCCCAGGACGGCGAGCAGGGCAAGCAGGGTCAGGCGGCGGGGCATGGGGTCTCCGGGCAGCGGGCCGAGATGAAAGCTAACGCAACCGGGCGCGATTTCCAGCGCGATTTGCGCTCAGGGTCGCATCGGTCTGCCGCCGCCCGGCAGGGTCAGCCAGGCGGGCCAGCCCCAGATGCGCTCGATTACCACCAGCACCAGGCACAGCGCCACCACCGCCACCACCAGCTTGACCCGGCTCCAGGAAGGGGGGTGGCGCGCCCATCTTGCCATGCGGACAAACCAGATCGGGTTCATGCAAGGCTCCTTTTCCATGCGGCCAGCGCGTGCCAAGGATCGGCGCTGAAATGGCTTCTGGCAAGCCCCGATGGCGAGGGCAGCGCCCAGAGCAGGGTGGTGCCATAGCGCGGATTGGTGTCAAGCCGCCCGGCGCCAAGCCCCGGGGTGTCAAGGGCAAGGCGCGCGGCGGTCAGGCTGGTGAACGCGAGGGCGTGCGGCGCAATCCGCGCCACCAGGGCGGCCAGCCGCGCGGGCGCATAGGCAGCGGGCGGGATGTCGGCGTCCTGCCCCGCCACGCCTTGTGCCAGATCGGTCAGCCCCAGCCCCAGGCCGGGCAGCAGGGCATCATCCGCAGGGGCAAGGCGGCGCGGCGTCAGGACGGTCTCGGCCAGAAGCTGCCAGAAGCGGTTGCCGGGGCGGGCATAATAGTGCCCGCGATCCGCCGACATCTGGCCCGGCGCGGTGCCGCAGAACAGGATATCGAGGCCGGGCGCGACATGATCGGGCAGCATCGCCTTATCCGGTAAATCGCACCTTGCCGATATAGGGCAGGTTGCGGTTGCGTTGTGCGAAATCAATGCCGTAGCCGACCACGAATTCGTCGGGAATCTCGAACCCGGTCCAGGTGGCGCGGATATCGACCTCGCGCCGCGACGGCTTGTCGAGCAGGGCGCAGACTTCCAGCCGCTTGGGTTCGCGCGATTTCAACAGCCGCACCACGTGGCTCAGGGTAAAGCCGGTATCGACGATATCCTCGACCACCAGCACATCGCGCCCGGCGATCTCGCCGCGCAGGTCTTTGAGGATGCGCACCTCGCGCGACGAGGTCATGGCGTCGCCGTAGCTGGAGGCTTCGAGAAAATCGACCTCGACCGGCAGGTCAAGCTCGCGCACGAGGTCGGCGATGAACACGAACGAGCCGCGCAGCAGCCCGACCACGATAAGTTGATTGGTGCCGGCAAAGAAGGCGGTGATGTCGCGCGACAGCGCCTCGACCCGTGCCGCGATGGCCTTGGCCGAGATCATCTGGTCGATGACATAGGGGCGTTGCGGCATGACGGCCTCTTGATTTCCGCCCAAGCTTTACTCAATACCCAAAGCCAAGTCACCCCAGATAAGGCCCCTCAATGCCGACGCACCACGAGACCAGGGCCCTGCCCTACAGCGCCGGTCAGATGTTCGATCTGGTCGCCGATGTCGAATCCTACCCACGCTTTTTGCCGTGGACGGCGGCGGCGCGGGTGCGCTCGCGCACCCCAAGGGCGGCGGGGGGCGAGGTGCTGGTGGTCGATCTGGTGGTCTCGTTCAAGGTATTTCGCGAACGCTGGGGCAGCCGGGTGACGCTGGACCCGGCGGCGGGCAAGATCGACACCGAATACCTTGACGGCCCGTTTCGCTATCTGCGCTCGACCTGGTCGTTCCGCGATCTGCCGGGCGGCGGCTGCGAAGTTGAATTCTTTGTCGATTTCGAGTTCCGCAACGCGATTCTGCAAGGCATCATCGGTCTTGTCTTCAACGAGGCGATGAGCCGCGTGGTGCGGGCATTCGAGCGCCGCGCGCTTGAGTTGCACGGGGGCGCGGGCTGAACCCGTGCGAAAAACCGCGCCCGGCGCGGGATTTTGCCCTTCACGGGTGGCATTCCTCTGCTATCATGGGAAAAGCGCAACAACTCTGGCCTGCTCATGCCGCATCTTTCCCGCCGCCGACCAGTTGTCGGCATCATCGGCAACATGAACCTGCTGCACGAGAATTATCCGGTTCATGCCGGCGGCACCATGAATTCCGAGGCGGTGGCGCAGGTGGCGGGGTGCCTGCCGCTGATCATTCCGTCGGATCCGCATTTCGTCTCGGTGGCCGAGCTGCTGGATCTGTGCGACGGCTTTCTGCTGACCGGCGGGCGGCCCAATGTCCACCCGTCGGAATATGGCGAGGATGAACCCCCGGCGCATGGCGATTTCGACCGCTGCCGCGATGCCATCACCCTGCCGCTGATCCGCGCCTGCGTGGATCGCGGTCAGCCGTTCCTGGGCATCTGCCGCGGCTTTCAAGAGGTCAACGTGGCCTTGGGCGGCACGCTTTATCCCGAGATCCGCGATCTGCCGGGGCGGCTCAATCACCGGATGCCGCTGGAGGGCAGCCTGGCCGACAAGTTCGCCCTGCGCCACGCGGTGCGCTTTACCCCCGGCGGGGTGTTCGCGCGACTGATGGGGGCCGAGGCGGTGATGACCAACAGCCTGCACGGCCAGGGCATCAACCGCCCCGGCGCGGGCATCGTGATCGACGGCACCGCCCCCGACGGCACCGCCGAGGCGATTTATGTCGAGGGGGCAGCGGGCTTTACCCTGTCGGTGCAGTGGCACCCGGAATGGCACGCCAGCGCCGACCCGGTGTCGCGCCCGCTGTTCACCGCCTTCGGCGCGGCGGCGGCGGCATGGGCAGCCAGTGGCGCCGCGCGCAAGATCGCCTGAGCTTGCCTTTGCGGTCGTGTGGCGCGAAGGTGCCTAGGTTTCAGGAGGACAGCATGAAACGCAGCCGCGTCAATCAGATCATGGATCAGGCGGATGACTTCATCCGCTCGTTTGGTTTCACTCTGCCGCCGTTTGCCTACTGGACCCCGGCCGAGTTCAAGGCCCGCCCCGATGCCCGGCGCATCCGCGACTCCCGGATGGGCTGGGACATCACCGATTACGGTCAGGGCCGGTTCGATGCATTGGGGCTGTTCCTGTTCACCCTGCGCAACGGGCGGCTGGCCGATCTGCAACGCGGTGGCGGCATGTGCTACGCCGAAAAGCTGCTGATTTCGCGCCGCGATCAGCTTTCGCCGATGCACACCCATGCGATCAAAGCCGAGGACATCATCAACCGTGGCGGGGCAACGCTGGTGGTCGAGCTGTTCGGATCAACCGATGCCGGGCAGTTTGCCCCCGACCGTGGCGGCATGGTGCGCTGCGACGGGATCGAGCGCCGCTTCGGCCCCGGCGAAAAGCTGCGCCTGGCGCCCGGCGAAAGTGTCACCCTGATGCCGGGCGACTGGCATGCGTTCTGGGGCGAGGGCGGCGATGTGCTGATCGGCGAGGTTTCGACCGTCAACGACGATCTGACCGACAACATCTTTCGCGAGCCGATCGGGCGCTTTGCCGACATCGAGGAAGACGAGCCGCCGCGCCACCTGCTGGTCAGCGACTACGACCGCTGGCTAAGCTAAGTCGCCTCAGACCGGAACGTCGGGGCGATCACCGGCACCACCTTGGCCGGGGGGGCCTTTGCCTTGGGCACCGGCGGCACATTCAGGCGGGTGGGATAGCTGCCGTCCCGGTTCAGCACCACCACCTTGGCACCATCCGGCACCCGCGCGAACAGGTCGATGATGTCCTGATTGATCAGCCGGATGCAGCCCGACGAGGCGTTGTGGCCGATCGACTGCCAGTCCGGTGTGCCGTGGATGCGGTAGCCGTAATCGACGCCATTGCTGGCCAGATACAGCGCGCGCGCCCCCAGCGGGTTGGTCGGCCCGCCCGGTTGACCCTTTTCCCATTGTGCGAGGTCCGGTTTGCGGGCGATCATTTCGCGGGGCGGGGTCCAGGTCGGCCAGGTCTTGCGCTCGGCGATGGTGGCAACACCTGACCATTCGAACCCGGCCTTGCCGACCGCGATGCCGTAGCGCAGGGCCTGGTTCTTGCCGGTCACCAGATAGAGCAGGCGCTGACCGGGGTCGATGATGATGGTGCCGGGGGTCTCGTCGGTGGCAAACCGCACGCTCTGGCGCTGAAATTCGACCGGCACCTTGTCGAGCGGAATGGCCGGCAGGGCGATGCCCGCGTCAGCGCTCGAGACATAAGCCCCGCCGATCAGTTGCGGGGTCGCGGGGGCGGCCAGCCCGGCGGTTCCTGCCGTCGGGTCCGGCACACAGCCACCCAGCAGCGCGAGCAGCGCCCCGGCGGCCAGAAGGCGTCTTGATCCGATTCCCATTGCCGCAATCCCTTGTCGCATCGAAGGCCAGTTTCAACGCTTATTGTGCACAAGATCGCCGCCACGTCGAGGGCTGCGCTCAGGTCACCTTGGCGCGGGTCTGGTATTCGGGGCGGTCCCACAACCTGCCCTGCATCACCTCGGCCAGCACCGCGAGCGCGCGGGCCACATCAGCCGGGCCGATGTAAAGCGGGGTAATGCCGAAGCGCAGGATGTCGGGGGCGCGGAAATCACCGATCACGCCGCGCGCGATCAGGGCCTGCATGATGGCGTAGCCTTGCGGGTGGCGAAAGCTGACCTGACTGCCACGGCTCTGGTGGTCGCGCGGGGTGGCCAGCACCAGCTCGGGGCAGGTGGCCTCGACCCCCGCGATGAACTGGTCGGTCAGCGCCAGCGAGGCGGCGCGCAGGTCGGCCAGATCGACGCGGTCCCAGACATCAAGCGCCGCTTCCAGCGCTGCCAGTTGCAGCACCGGCGGGGTGCCGACCCGCATCCGCTCGATGCCGCGACCGGGGCGGTAGTGCGGATCAAAGGCAAAGGGCGCTTCGTGCCCCAACCAGCCCGACAGGGCGGGGCGCACCCGTTCAACGTGGCGCGGGGCGACGTAGATGAAGGCCGGGCCGCCGGGGCCGGAGTTGAGGTATTTGTAGGTGCAGCCGGCCGCGAAATCGGCCCCGGCCGCAGCCAGATCAACCGGCAGCGCACCGGCCGAATGGGCCAGATCCCAGACCGTCAGCGCCCCCACGGCGTGAGCGCGCGCGGTCAGGGCCGCCATGTCGTGCTTGCGCCCGGTGCGGTAATCGACTTCGGTGATCAGCGTCACCGCGACGGTCTCGTCAACTGCGGCCGCAATAGTCTCGGGGGCCACGGTCCTCAGGGTGTAGCCATCGCCCAGGGTGCGCACCAGACCCTCGGCCATGTAGAGATCGCTGGGAAAGTTGCCGTTATCCGACAGGATCACCCGCCGATCCGGGTTCATCTCCAGCGCTGACGCCAGCGCCTGATAGACCTTGATCGACAGGGTATCGCCCAGCACCACAGACCCGGGTTCCGCCCCGATCAGCCGCGCGATGCGGTCGCCCAGCCGGGCGGGCTGATCCATCCAGCCGGCCTTGTTCCAGCCGGTGATCAGCAGCTTGCCCCATTCCTCGGTGATGGTCTGCGCGACGCGGGCGCTGGCGGCGCGCGGCAGCGGGCCAAGCGAGTTGCCGTCGAGGTAGGTCACGCCCTGAGGCAGGTCGAACAGCGCGCGGGTGGCGGTGAAATCGGTGGTCATGGTGGTCTCCGTTTGATTGGCAGGGTGCCCGGTCCGGCGGCGGGGTTCAAGCGCCATTGCCAGAGCCGGCCGCAAAGGGCAGAAGAAAGAGAAACGCGGAGGGATGCGATGGCTTGGGTGCGACGTCTGCTGGATTGGCCACCGCTGTGGCTGGTGGGGTTCCTGATTCTGGTCTGGGGGCTGGATCAGGCGCTGCCCTGGGGGCTGTTCGGCGCGGTCGGGCGCAAGCTTGGGGTGATCCTGGCGCTGATGGGGCTGGCGCTGATGATCGCGGCGGTGGTGCAGATGACGCTGGCGCGCACCACCGTCAATCCGCGCGGCACCCCGGCGGCGCTGGTAACCGGCGGGGTGTTCCAGTTCTCGCGCAATCCGATCTATCTGGGGGATGCCTTGGTGCTGGCGGGGGCGATGCTGTGGTGGGATGTGCCGCTGGCCGCGCCGCTGCTGGCGCTGTTCATCGGGGTCATCCAGACCCGCTTCATCCTGCCCGAGGAGGCCCGGCTGCGGGCCGGTTTCGGTCAGGCCTTTGCCGACTGGTCGCGCACCACAAGGCGCTGGCTTTAGGCCGCGTTGGCGGCGCTTTGTGGCCATGATGCCGCAGGGCAGCAAGCACCTTGTGCATCAGTCGTGCGAGGTGTTTAAGGAAGCCGTTCAAAACGATGCGGCACCGGCATGGTGCTGCCAGCGGGGGAAGATACTGTGAAGATCGGAGCACCCAAGGAAATCTTCGAGGGCGAGGCGCGCGTCGCGATGACGCCGGATTCGGCAGTGCTGTTGCAAAAGCTGGGCCACTCTTGCGTGATCGAGACCGGGGCCGGGGCCAGGGCCGGGTTCTCGGACGCCAGCTACCAAGCGGTCGGGGTCGCGGTGGTGAAAACCGCGGCTGCCCTCTACAAGGCCGCCGAAGTGGTGGTCAAGGTGCGCCCGCCGGCCGAGGCCGAAGTCAAGCGCCTGACCCAGGGCCAGACCCTGATCAGCTTCTTCTACCCGGCGCAAAGCAAGGAGCTGCTGGAAGCCGCCAATGCCCAGGGTGCCACGGTGGTGGCGATGGACATGGTGCCGCGCATCAGCCGGGCGCAGAAGATGGACGCGCTGTCGTCGATGGCCAACATCGCGGGCTACCGCGCGGTGATCGAGGCCGGGGCCAATTTCGGGCGCTTCTTCACCGGCCAGGTCACGGCAGCAGGCAAGGTGCCCCCGGCCAAGGTGCTGGTGATCGGCGCGGGCGTGGCCGGGCTTGCCGCTGTCGGCACCGCCGCCAGCCTTGGCGCGATTGTCCATGCCTTTGACGTGCGCCCCGAGGTGGCCGAACAGATCGAGTCGATGGGCGCGAATTTCGTCTATCTCGATTTTGCCGATGCCCAGGATGGGGCCGCGACCGGCGGCTATGCCGCACCCTCCAGCCCCGAGTTCCGCGCGGCGCAACTGGCGAAGTTCCGCGAGCTGGCGCCCGAGATGGATATCGTGATCACCACCGCGCTGATCCCCGGTCGCCCCGCGCCCAAGCTGTGGCTGGCCGACATGGTGGCCATGATGAAGCCCGGCTCGGTGGTGGTTGACCTTGCCGCCGAGCGTGGCGGCAACTGCGATCTGACCGTGCCGGACCAGAAGGTGGTCAGCGACAACGGCGTGACCGTGGTCGGCTACACCGATTTCCCCAGCCGGATGGCGGCCCAGGCATCGACGCTTTATTCCAACAACATCCGTCACATGCTGACCGACCTTACGCCAAAGAAAGACGGCGTGATTGACCACAACATGGCTGACGACGTGATCCGCGGCGCGACCGTCACCCATCAGGGCAGGGTCACCTTTCCGCCACCACCGCCCAAGGTGGCGGCAATTGCCGCAGCCAAGCCCAAACCCAAGGCGGTCGAGCTGACACCGGTCGAAAAGCGGGCGCAGGAAGTAGCGCTGTTCAAGACGCAGACCCGCAATCAGGTCGGCCTGCTGGCGATCGGCACCGCGCTGATGCTGCTGATCGGTGGCTTCGCGCCCGAGGCCTTCATGGGCCACCTGATCGTGTTCGCGCTGTCGGTCTTTGTTGGCTTCTCGGTGATCTGGAACGTCAGCCACAGCTTGCACACGCCGCTGATGGCGGTGACCAACGCGATTTCCTCGATCATCATCCTCGGCGCGCTGCTGCAGGTCGGATCGGGGTCGTGGCTGGTGCTGATCCTGGCCGCCATTTCGACCATGATCGCTTCGGTCAACATCTTCGGTGGCTTCCTTGTCACCCGGCGGATGCTCGCCATGTTCCAGAAATCGTAAGGGGAGGGGCAAGCAATGACGATCGGTATTGTCAAGGCAGCCTATATTGCGGCGGCCATCCTGTTCATCCTCGCCCTTGGCGGGCTGTCGGGTCAGGAAAAGGCAAAACGCGCGGTGTGGTATGGCATCGTCGGCATGGCGCTGGCGGTGCTGGCCACGATCTTCGGGCCCGAGGTCGTGCTCAGCACCACCGGCTGGGTCGTGCTGGTGGTGATGCTGGCGATCGGTGCTGCGGCGGGCACCTATGTGGCGGGCCGGGTCAAGATGACCGAAATGCCGCAACTGGTGGCGGCGCTGCACAGCTTCGTGGGTCTTGCCGCAGTGTTCATCGGCTTCAACGCCGAGCTGGAACTGGGGCGAATTCATGCGCTGATCGCGGCGGGCACACCCGAGGCGGCTGACGCGCTGAACGCGCTGGCGGGCTTTGCGCGGGTGCTGGCGCACAAGACGGCGGCCGAGGTCGGCATCCTCAAGGTCGAGGTCTTTCTGGGCGTCTTCATCGGGGCGGTCACCTTTACCGGCTCGGTCGTGGCGTTCGGCAAGCTGGCGGGCAAGATCGACGGCAAGGCGAAAAAGCTGCCGGGCGGGCATTACCTGAACGCGGCGGCGGCAATCGGCTCGCTGCTGCTGCTGGTGGCGTTCTTCAACGGCGCGGGCGTGTGGTCGCTGGCGCTGATGACGCTGCTGGCGCTGTTCATCGGCTATCACCTGATCATGGGGATCGGCGGGGCCGACATGCCGGTCGTGGTCAGCATGCTTAACAGCTACTCGGGCTGGGCGGCGGCGGCGATCGGTTTCACCCTGGGCAACGATCTGCTGATCGTGACCGGGGCGCTGGTCGGCAGCTCGGGCGCGATTCTGAGCTACATCATGTGCCGCGCGATGAACCGCAGCTTCATCTCGGTGATCCTGGGCGGCTTTGGCAATACCACCGGCCCGGCGATGGCGATCGCGGGCGAGATGGTGGCGATCGACGCCGACGGTGTGGCGGCGGCGCTGAACGATGCCGAGTCGGTGATCATCATTCCCGGCTACGGCATGGCAGTGGCACAGGCGCAGCAGTCGGTGGCCGAACTGACCCGCAAGCTGCGCGCCAAGGGCAAGACCGTGCGTTTCGGCATCCACCCGGTGGCGGGGCGTCTGCCGGGGCACATGAACGTGCTGCTGGCCGAGGCCAAGGTGCCCTATGACATCGTGCTGGAGATGGACGAAATCAACGACGATTTCCCCACCACCGACGTGGCGATCGTGATCGGTGCCAACGACATCGTGAACCCGGCGGCCCAGGAAGACCCGAACTCGCCGATCGCCGGCATGCCGGTGCTGGAATGCTGGAAGGCCAAGCAGGTGTTCGTGTCCAAGCGCGGCCAGGGCACCGGCTATTCCGGCATCGAGAACCCGCTGTTCTACAAGGAAAACACCCGGATGTTCTACGGCGATGGCAAGAAGTCGATCGACACCTTGCTGCCGATGATCGAGTAAACTCAAAGAGCCCGACCTTGCGGTCGGGCTCTTGTATTCCACTAGAGGCGCTTCCTTAGCTCGAGGGTTCGGAGCGGCCTTTCGGCCTCGTGGAAGACGACCTTGCTGCCAAGATCGACGCCGGAATGAGCGCTATCAACTGCAGCAAACACGCTCTTGATGCCCTTTGCGCAGAGTCAACATAGTCGCGGCAAGTAAAGAAATCAAGAACTCGTAGCGGATCTGGGCAGCAGCCGAGTGACAGCTTGGCCACCTGGCCGGGGTGCCAGATACGCCGTCACGACCGAGTAGCCGATTCCCAGATTGCGGATTTCTTGCTCCTCCAGAACTGCAATCCCCAGTGCACCCCTGATGGCGAGCAGGCGCTTGCGTTCCCATTGTGTCCCCAGTTGCAGAAGCACCGAAGTTCCCGGCTGAAGAAGGTCAGCAACATACCTCGGTATGTCAACCTTCTGTTGATACCCGATCTGTCGCAATGCAATTCCGTGCCTGGCCCAGATGTGTTCCAGTCCGAATTTCTGGGCAGTCCCGACACGGAGTATGATAGGACCCTGATGAATCGTGATTTTTGAGTTTGAAACTCCCGCCACAAGAGCAAAAATTGTTCCGCCGTCCGGATGGGATACCAATTCGCGTGACATTGTCTGACAGTATCACTGGCCAAAACCGACGCAATGCCGAGATACTACCTGTTCCCTTCCTAAAGGAACTACCCGGAAACCCTCAAACCCGCTGCCGCAGCGCCAGCCCGGCCATTGCCAGCAGCGCCAGCCCCGCCCCGGTCAGGAAGGTCGCCTCAGATCCGAACCCCGCCCACAGCGCCCCGGCCAGCGCGTTGGCGACCAGCAGCGCCAGCCCGGTCGCCAGATTGAACAGCCCGAACGCGGTGCCGCGCAGGCCCGCCGGGGCCGCCCCCGCCACCAGTGCCGACAACAGGCCCTGGGTCAGCCCCATGTGCAGCCCCCAGAGCGCCACCCCAACCAGCACCACGCCGATACCCTGGCCAAGTGCCAGCACCAGATCGGCCGCCACCAGCACGGCAAAGCCCAAGACCAGCAGCCCGGTCTTGCCCACCCGGTCGGCCAGCACCCCGACCGGCCAGGCGGCCAGGGCATAGACCACGTTCATCACCACCAGCACCCCCGGCAGCCAGACCGCCTTCAGCCCCACCTCGCTGGCGCGCAGGATCAGGAACGCCTCGGAAAACCGCGCCATGGTCATCGCCACCCCCAGCCCGATCGCGATCCGCACCCCCGGCCCCAGGGCGGCAAGGCTGGCGCGGTTCAGGCGCGGGCGCTCTTTCGGTGCGGTCTTGACCGGAGGCTCGTGTACGAACAGCATCAGGATCGCCACCGCCACCACCGCCGGAATGATGGCAAAGGCAAACACCGCGCGGATATTGCCCGCCAGCAGCAGCATCAGCGCTATCGCCACCAGTGGCCCGGCAAACGCCCCCACCGTGTCGAGCGTCTGGCGCAGCCCGTAAGCCGCGCCATGCTGGGCGGGCTCCACCAGATCGGCCACCAGCGCATCGCGCGGCGCCCCCCGGATGCCCTTGCCCACCCGGTCGGCCAGCCGTGCCGCCAGAATCCAGACCGGCGCGCCCGCCAGCGCGAACAGGGGCTTGGTCACCGCGCTCAGGCCATAGCCCAGCACCGCCAGCGGCTTGCGCCTGCCGCTGCGGTCGCTCAGCACGCCGGAAAACAGCTTGGTGATCTGCGCCGTGGCCTCGCCCAAGCCCTCGATCAGCCCCACCACCAGCGCCGAGGCACCAAGCGTGGTGGTCAAAAACAGCGGCAGCAGGCCGTGGATCATCTCGGACGACATGTCCATGAACAGGCTGACCAGCCCCAAAGCCACAATCCCGCGTGGCAGACGCTCGCTCATCGGGTTTCCACTCCTTCAGGCCAATCCGCTGTCGGCGCTTTGTCCCGCAGCTAAATCGCGCCCGCGCCCATTGTCCAGCACACGCGTCGAATTTCCGGTTGCCATTGCCTCAGTTCGCGCTAAGGCAGAGACAACACCGGAGAAATCATGCCAATCGAGGATCACCCGCAGCGCTACGCGCTGGTCAACGAGCTGCACGCGCGGCCCTTCCCCTCGCTCGAGGTGCCGTGCCATGCGGTCTATCTGGCCATCAAGCAGCCGGTCGCCGCCGCCAGCCGCGACCGCGCCGCCGATCGCGCCCAGCTTGTGGACCTGCTCGACCGCCACGGCGGCCCACACCCGGCCCCCGAGGCCAGCCACTATTCGGGCACCATCGGGCACCATGATCTGAAATGGGAAAACCATACCGAGTTCACCACCTATTCGGCCTTTCGCAAAGGCATTGCCGAGCGCCCGTTCGATCCAGCCCGCGCCGAGGTCTTTCCCGACGACTGGCTGGCGCGGATGCCCGGCACGCGGCTGGTCAGCCTGCTGATCCGGGTCGATGTCATGCCGGAGGATGAAGCCGATCTCCCGACCATGCTGGAAGACTGGTTCGTGCCCGAAAGCCTGGCCGCGTCAACCGTGAACGACGGTGCGGCCATCGTCGCGGGCGATTTCCGCATTGATCCGGCGGGGCACATGCACTTTGCCGTCTTCGTGCGCCCCGGCACCAGCCCGCGCCGGGTCGGGCGCATCGTGCAGCGCCTGTGCGAGATCGAGACCTACCGCGCGATGTCGATGCTGGGCCTTGCCCGCGCCCGCGAACTGGGCACCCGGCTGAATGCGCTTGACCCGCAACTGCTTGATCTGGTGGCCAGCATCGACGGCAATCCGCCGCACCCCGAGGCCACCCTGCACAACCTTCTGGCGATCTCGGCCGAGCTGGAACGACTAGCGGTGCAAAGCTTTTTCCGCTTTGGCGCCACCACCGCCTACGAGGCGATTTTGCACCAGCGCATCGCGGCCCTGCGCGAGTCCCGGATGACCGGCCGTCAGACCTTCGCCGAATTCATGATGCGGCGCTACGATCCGGCGATGCGCACCGTGAAATCCGCCGAAGTCCGGCTGCACAGCATGATGGACCGCGCCCGCCACGCCGCCGATCTGCTGCGCACCAGGGTCGATGTCGATCGCTCGGCCCAGAACCAGAAACTGCTGGAAAGCATGGATCGGCGTGCTGACCTCGCACTCCGGCTGCAACACACGGTGGAAGGTCTGTCGGTGGTCGCGATCAGCTACTACTCGGTCAACCTGGCCGCCTACCTCGCCTACCCCGCCACCGAAGCCCTCGCCATCTCCAAAGGCATGGCAACCGCCATCCTGACTCCGCTGGTCATCCTCGCGGTCTGGCTGATGGTGCGGCGCATCCGCCGCCACATGGAACACTGACCGACCGGGTTTCTCGCTGGCCAAAATATCCCAGGGGGTCCGGGGGGCTGGCCCCCCGGCCTCACCGCCCGCGAATCCGCGGATCCAGCGCATCGCGCAGCCCGTCGCCGATGTAGTTGACCGACAGCACCGTCAGCGAGATCGCGAGCCCCGGCCCGATCACCCGCGACGGGAACTGCTGCATGTATTCGACGCCCTCGAACAGCAGCCGCCCCCAGGTTGGGAAATCGGGCGGAAAGCCCAGACCCAGAAATGACAGCGCCGATTCGGTGATGATCGCGCTGGCGATCCCCAGCGTCGCCGCCACCATGATCGGGCTCATCACGTTGGGCAGGATATGGCGCAGGATCAGCCGCCGCGGCGGGGTGCCGATCGAGCGCGCCGCCAGCACGAATTCGCGCTCTTTCAGCGCCAGCACCTCGCCGCGCACGATCCGCGCCGATTGCATCCAGCTTGTGATCCCGATCGCGAACACGATCAGCACGAAGGTGCCGAGTTCCGGCCCCATCAGCCCGGCCAGGGTTTCGCGAAACAGCATCACCATCACCAGCAGCAACGGCAGCAGCGGCAGCGCCAGAAACAGGTCGGTCACGCGCATCAGCGGCCCGTCGAGGCGCTTGAAATAGCCCGCCAGCACCCCGATCATGGTGCCGAGCGTCACCGAGATCGCCATTGCCACCAGCCCGACCGCGATCGAGACCTTGCCGCCCGCGATCATCCGCGCCAGCATGTCGCGGCCCAGTTGATCGGTGCCGAACGGATAGCCGAGGCTTGGCCCCTGATTGCGCAGGCGCAGCATCTTGACCGCGTTCGGCTCGATGAACTTGGGGTCAACCGGCCACAGCCACGGCCCCAGCACGATCGCCACCAGCAGGGTGGCAAACACCGAAAACCCGACCAGCGCGCCCTTGTGGGTCTTGAACTGATCCCAGACATCGCGCCACTGGTTGCGCGGCGGGCGTAGCGCGGCATCGACCTGGGCGGCGGGCAGGGTGTCAGTCATAGCGGATCCTCGGATCAAGCATGCCGTAAACGATGTCGGCCACCAGGTTGAACAGCACGATCAGGACGGCGAAGATGAAGGTCAGGGTCTGCACCATCGGAATGTCGTTGGCATAGATCGCGTTGATCAGCAGCGCGCCCAGCCCGTTCACCTTGAACACCTGCTCGGTGATGATGGCCCCGGCAAAGATGGTGGGAATGCCAAGCGCGATCACCGTCACCACCGGGATCAGCGAATTGCGCAGCACATGTTTCAGCACCACCACCCGCTCGGTCAGGCCCTTGGCGCGGGCGGTGCGCACGTAGTCCTGGGTCAGGTTGTCGAGCATGGACGAGCGCATGTAGCGGCTGATCTGGGCCGCGTTGTAAAGGCTCAGCACCGCCACCGGCATCGCCATCTGGCGCACCTGACGGCCAAAACTGGCCCAGTCGGTGACCTTCAGCGTGGTGTCGTAGATCGACGGGAACCAGTGCAGGTTGACCGAAAAGATCACGATCAGCAGCACCCCGGTAAAGAAGGTCGGCACCGAAAACCCGATCATCGCGATGAAGGTGCCCAACTGGTCGAACCAGCTATACTGGCGGTAGGCCGAAAGGATGCCGATCGGCAGCGCGATCAGCACCCCGATCAGATAGGACGAGCCGATCACCGTCAGGGTCTGGGGCAGGCGCTCGGCAATGGTATCGGCCACCGGGCTGCGCGACTGCCACGACAGGATGCGCTGGCTGCCCCCCGCCAAATGGGTGCCCAGCAGGTTGTCGAGGATGTGCTGCGGCTCGACCACGAAGAACTGCTTGAGCCACAGCACATAGCGCACCACCATCGGCTGATCCGCGCCAAGCGCTTCGCGCATCTTGGCCTTGACCTCGGGCGGCACCGTCAGCGGCACCTGGCTCATCGGGTCGCCGGGCGCGAGGTCAAGCAGCAGAAAGATGATCAGGCTAATGAAGAACAGCGTCGGAATCGCCAGCATCAGCCGTCGGATGGTGAAAGTCAGCATCAAGGACGCCTTGGGTCAGGGGCTGTCAAAAAAAGACGGGGCTGTGGGGAAAAGCGGTGCGCCGGAATTTGCATCCGGCGCGCCGCCCGTGTCAGGTCACTTCACGCGGAACCAGTCCGAGACGTTCCACAGTTCGGAGTCCCAGGTGTTCAGCACCACCCCGCCCAGGCTTTCGGCCTGGCCCGAGTTGCGGCCGCGATCGACCAGCGGCACCACGACAAAACTGTCCTTGGTCAGCATGTCGTTCATCTTGCGCGCCAGCTCGCCGCGCTTGGCCATCTCGCCGGTCGCACCCAGATCGGCGACCAGCGCGTCATAGGCCGGATCGCAGAAGCGGTTGATGTTTTCGCCCTGCCATTGGCTGTCCGGTCCGGGAGCCTTGGCGCAGGTGTATTGCGCAAGGTAGGGTTCCGGGTCGGTGCCGTCAAAGTTGTTGGCATACATCTCGACGTCGGCATAGAACTTCTGGAAGGTGTCGGGCGAGCCGGGGTCGCCGCCGAAGAACACCGAGGCATCGACGTTCTTCAATTCGACTTCAACCCCCAGCTCGTTCCACCAGCCCTTGATCAGCGCCTGAAAGTCCTGCCGCACCGCGTTGGTCGAGGTCTGATACAGCAGGTGCAGGCGACGCCCGTCCTTTTCGCGCACGCCGTCGGCACCGGGCACCCAGCCCGCTTCATCCAGCAGCGCCTTGGCTCCTGCCATGTCCTGCGCGATGCAGCCGGTGTTATCAGAGGCGAACAGTTCGGGCGCGGGCACCAGGTTGCAGGTGGCGCGTCCGGCCGGGCCATAGCCGACTTCGACCAGCAGGTTGCGGTCGATCGCTTTCGACAGCGCCTCGCGCACCTTGATATCCGACAGGATCGGGTGCGGGTGGGCGACGGTCGAGCGCTCGCCTTCGGCCAGGCCTGCGTCGGGGTCGGTCATGTTCATCTCGATCCGCTCGACCAGGGTGCCGAAGGCGTTGATGACATGACCCTTGCC
>Ga0210039_1002302_pt1 | contig 16001 bp, 20 predicted proteins | sample CryGeyCG2114_250_3_FD_185460 | JGI IMG/M metagenome (GOLD analysis project Ga0210039, IMG submission 185460) | Groundwater microbial communities from aquifer - Crystal Geyser CG17_big_fil_post_rev_8/21/14_2.50 (SPAdes) (version 2) | ecosystem: Environmental > Aquatic > Deep subsurface >...
CTTGACCTGCTGAACCATTTGCTAAGCGTGTAGGTGCTCCAGAGGCTCCGCCATAAATAACATCTCCACCAGTCGTCATTGGATTAGTCATTTTTGCAGTAATCTGTGTCTGAATCGCTGAAGTTACTCCCTTTACATGAGTTAATTCTGTGAGCGAGGGGTAAGTCGCAACGGGAGCAGATACTATGTTTTTTGAAGCATCTGTGATTAAAATCTCGGAGGCAGTAAGATACGAACCAGTTATTGAAGTTGCAAATGTTGGAGCAGTGCTGGGTGCTTTAGCGTTTATTTGAGTTTGGAGAGCACTCGTAACGCCTTTGACATAGGTTAATTCGGTTAGTGACGGATAGGTAGCAACTGCCAGAGATACAAGATTCTTAGAAGCGTCTGTGGCTACAATTTCAGAGGCGGTAAGTCCAGAAAGATTAAGTCCAACAGTTGAAAGGACATCGGTTACAGTATCAAATGTTAAGGCGGCATCTCCTTCAATAGTGCCATCACCTGTCCATACACCTATTTGATTATTTACAGGTGTTCCTACTTTATAAACATCACCTGAACCTGCGGGCCCAGTTGGACCAGTATCACCTGTTGCCCCTGTTGCACCCGTATCACCTTTTTGAGCCACGAGTTGCCATTTGGCTGCTGCTAAATCAGTAGCAAAAGTACCAGAGGTGTGAGCTTCTATACAAATATAAGAACTGCCTCCGTTAGAAACCACATCGTCTATTGCGTAGGCGGTTGCGGTAACCCATGGTCCTTCCCACAACATACCCTCGGCTCCTGTTGCTCCAGTAGCTCCTGTGGCTCCAGTGGCACCAGTCGCCCCAGTGGCACCTGTGCTTCCTGTTGCCCCAGTATCACCCTTAGACGCCAGAAGTGCCCAGTAAGTGGCGTTTGGCGGTTCGTTGTTTGTTGTGTTGGCGATACAGGCGTAAGAAGCCCCATTGTTGTTTACTATGTCGCCAACAGTGTAGGCTGTAGCGCCACTCCATGTTCCTTTTGCTAGTTCTGATAAAAGTTTATTTGCGATTTTAGTTCACTTCAGCCACCAGCTCTTGAAAGTATGGTGACAATTCCATCACCTGAGCCTTCTTGCGAGGGTGGTGATGATGGCATAGTGTGATGCCATTTTTAATTTCATAACGGAGTTCGGAAAACTCCGACCAAGGCAATATATGGTGTGCCTCAAGTCTCCCAGAACAATTCTCATCTGCAATTCTACACTTCCACTCATCCCTATCTTTTACAGCTTTTCGCCAACCCTTCTGCAGGGGGTCGTTAAGGTTTCTGTCCCCGACCTTAATTTTACTTCTATCTTCAATCCAGCGATAACTACGTGACCCCGAGAACCACAGTGCTGGCTTTCCCTTCTTAGCAAGGGAGATTTTCCTTCTGGCTTCTGGGGTATGCTTCCTTCCTGTTACCGCCTTCAATAGAATAGCTCTGTGTTCGGGAGATAGTTTAGTTCCTACCCGCAGGTTTCTTAATTTCTGCTTGTGTTCTTCTGAGAGTTTTCTGCCACGGTTGGCGTCTCCAATCTTTTGCCTTGTTTCCTGAGAAACGGAGTGACCCCCCATTTTAGCCACCACCTTTTCACGGTATTTGGGGTCAGTCCACTTCAATCTAGTTGCACACACATAACACCTGCCAGACCTTCCTCCTTTTTGTATGCGGTCTAAAGACCTTTTGTTAACAAGTCTTTCCTGGCCACAATCTATGCATTTTGTTTTTACCTTGTTTGCCATTAGTTTCTTGCTACTGAGTTAAATGTTGTTGTTTGGCGAGAGCCTGAGGAGAAATCTGTTGCTCCCCAGAGAATTAAAGTCTCATTTTCCGATGAACCCACCAAAATGTAGTCTAGAGCATCTGTTAAAAGATAGGTTAAATTTCCAGTACTGAGAGCTTGCTTGTGAGTGGTGGTATTCCTTGATGTTTGGTTATATGTAGTCACTTTGGCGGTGGGCTGGTATTAACATCTCTGGTCCGTCTTTTGAACGGGTAGAGTAGAACTGGCGGAGTTCTGCACGAAGTTGTTCATACTGCCCCAGCCAGTTCTGATATTTAGTAATGTCGTTGACGGCAAACCAATCAAGGGAAGCTCCCACAGAGAGGATTCTGTGGAAGGGTTCTGCGATGCCTGGTTCAGGTGCGGTGTCGCCAGATTCAAATGAATAAAGCTCTCTAGCGAAGTACATCTTTCCACCGTTTGTAGTAGTGACTTTCGTGGTGTCGGGTTTAGGATAGAGAAAGATGTTTTCACCCCGGACTTCATAGTATTTAGGCACACCGTCAGTTTCTTGGAAGTCTGAGATTGTTCTCTGCATGGCGGGGTCATTTAGGTCAATTTCTTTCAGGCGAGTCCAGTCACCATCAGCGTCTTGAACCTCAAGAGCCCAGAGTTTTAAAATGTTGGTAGGAAGAGCGTATTGAGACTGGTTGGCTAACGTAAAGGTATATTCTGGGATTGATTCAAGGTTGGCAGAGTCGTCAAACTGCATCCTGCCCTCAGTTTTAAGTACGTCAATTAACGCCTTATTATAATGGCGGTTTACATTTCTGGCTTTGTCCTTTAAGGGATATGAGGTGGAATCAGTTCCACAAATAAAATCAATGTCCTCAAATATACCTGCGAGGTTTGTTGAATCAGAAATTTTCATGACTCTTTCATCTTAGTGTTGCCATAACTATATGTCATTTTATGGCAGGGAACACATAGTGTCCGTCCATTATCCAAATTAAGGGCAAGCTCTGGATAAACCGATAAGGGCTTAATGTGGTCTGCATTTAAATCCCCTCCCTTTTTTGCACAGAACACGCAGATAAAGTTGTCTCTTTCAAATACCCCCTTCCTCCACCTCCTGTATTCAGAAGACCCACGAAGCCTTTCCCTTTCACCAGATAGCCCGTGTTTGTAGTTCGGATTTTTCGTCCCACGAAAAGATTCCTTCATCCACGCATTCTTACACTCAAGGGAACAGAATCTCATGGTACGGTAACGTTTGGGGGCATATCTGGTGGTGTTTATGCGAGTTCCCCTTGCAATGGCAGAAAAACAGGTCTCACAAAACCTGGTTGGCACACTGATTTTCCTGAGACTTCGACGGTCGCTTAGCTTCATACCTTTATGATGTGTTCAGTTCTAGAAATGGTCAAATAACAACAGGTCTTTTGTATTTAGAAATAGAGTATTTGACAAGTTCTGCTACCCACTTCACATCTCCTTCTACCATATTGTTATAGGTAGGTAAAAGTAGCCCATGATAATACCACTTCTCTCCTACGGGGTCTGGCATACCGTTTCCCCAGGATTGAAGAGATGCTGGGTAAAAAAATCTACGAGAATCACACCCCTGCGATTTAAGGTAATGCTGAGTTTTTTTAGCGTTTGGCACCTTTATGTCGTAAAACCACAAAACCTCTCTCTCCGGCAACTTAACACTGTCAGGCAAATGTTTGTCGTACCACGCCTCAATTCTCTTTCTTTTCTCTAAGATAAAGTCTGCCCTCTGTACTTGGGCGAGACCTATGGAGGCCTGTAGGTTTGTTAGTCTGTAGTTATGTCCAACCTTAGGGTGAATCATCGTACGACCCTTATCAAAGTACATATTAGCTAAAGAGCGCATTTCATCAGCCCAGTCTTTTCTATTGGTTAAACACATTCCCCCCTCACCAGAGGCTAAGATTTTATTCCCATAGAAGGAATAACAAGCGATATCGCCTTCTGGGAAAATGCCGTGAGCTTCTGCCAAGTCGTCTATAACTATAATGTTTGGATTACGAGCTTTGAGTCTGGCAACCCATCCGTGGGGGTAGGCTTTTCTACCATAGATGTGGGCGTAAATCACAGCATCAAATTTCTCTACATCAAAATCATATTCAGAGAGGGGAAGGTCGTTTCTCGTTGGGAGATAGGTAATTTCGGCGTTTTCATAAACAGCCCCCCACACTCCGCCAGACATAGTGAAATTGGCGATGGCGATTTTTTTAGCCCCTGAAGCCTTGACTGCTAGGTGTATGGCAGAGGTTCCTGAGTTACAAGCCACGCCATATTTTCTTTTGTTATATTCACCCCAAGCGTGTTCAAACTCAGCGATGTGGGGACCTTGTCCAATTTGGTTAAAAATCACAACCTCGTTAATCCTTTCCCTCTCCATTTCACCATAATCAGGTTCCGCCATTGGTAAGGCAATAAACTTTGATATTCCTACCCGACTCATATCAGTTTAGAGTTAGGAATAACGCAATGTCCCCCAATAGGTTTCATTATTGGTTGAAGGGTGGGTCTGACATATTCAGGATGACCTAGTTTCTTGTAACCCGTGTTGTAGGTTTCGTTAAACAGAGTATAAGACTCATGGAAGGGTACATTGTGTTTGTCGCAGAGTTCTTTAGCTCTTAAGGTGAACTCAATACACGCTCGATAGTATTCGGTGTCTAGGAGCTTTCCTAATTCGGTAGCTTCTTGCGTGTCGCAAAGGATTACCTTAAGTCCTGCTCTTCTAAACTCATCTGCCACCAAACTAGCACTTTCGCCACCAATAAACTTCTCAAAGGTCATAATCCCTGAGTAAAGGTTGGGGTGAAGTCCTCTAATGGGGGAATGGAGGGCGTCTATTTGTCGAGATGTTCCAACAGGCACGGAGGAGTGAATGATGGTGTGTTTTGGGTTATAAATAAGCTGGTAGTAACGCACTGCGTCAATAAATTCATTCGAGTAAGGAATACAGATGTGTAGATACTCGTAAGGTCTTTCTTCTAGGTTGTTATAAACTTTGTCGTCAATCCCATCAGCTTTGAAAATTTTCTGTATCGCAGAACCAACCTCGCCAAGACCTACTACAAGGTGGTTAGAAGTCCCATTTGTTTCCATTATCGTTGAAATATTTAACTGTTCTATTAAGGGCTTCGGGTAGTGAGACCTGTGGGCGAGTTTCAATCACCGAATAAAGTTTAGTGTTGTCAGACTGTAGGTGCCATATTTCCCACGGCCTCATTCTTGACTCGTCAGGAGTAACGGTTTCCGCCCCCAGCATCTTTGCCAAATCGTACATCTTCACGCCTTCCTCAGAACCCATGTTGTACACTTCACCAAATTCACCTTTTTCTAATAATTCTGTAGCCATTCTTACTGCGTCCCCAGCGTACTGGAAGTCCCTGAATGAGTTGTTGCCTAGTTTAATATGTGGACTTTTGTGTACCTGCTCGATTATCACGGGAATTATGTATTCATGTGTCTCGCGTTCACCAACACAGTTAAACTGCCTCATAGCTATTGCTGGCGTTTTAGCCTCACGCCAACGAACCTGAACCATGTGGTCTATTGCTAGTTTAGTTACCCCGTAAGTAGAGTGCGGGTCAGCTTTGTAGGTCTCGTCTATCTTATGTTTTGGGGCGTCGCCATAAATCTCTGCTGAAGAGACCTGTAAGATACCTTTAACCCCAGCCCTGTGCCCTGCCTGTAGAACATTGAAAGCTCCATTGAAGTTGATGTCTACGACGTGTTTTGGTCTTTCAAACGAGACAGGTATGTAGGGTTCGGCGGCGTAGTTGAAAATGTATTCTATTTTGTGTTCGGCAAAAATTCTGTAAAGCTCATCTTCCGAGTGGGTGATGTCGCACCAAATAAATTTAGCCTTCGGATGGAGGAACTTTTTAAGGCCAGTAATAAGATTATCAAGAACCAGTACATCGCAATTTCTATCTTCGATTAAGTGGTCTACTAGATGCGAGCCTAGGAACCCCGCTCCACCGATAACGGCGACAGATGCTTTTCGTATGTCTCTTTTAGTTTTTTCCATGAATTTTCTTGTCCCCAGCTTATCCCCGACTCTGAAAACTTAGTAATATCTTTATCGTACCAAGAATCAATCGTTTTTGCTATGTCAAGTGGGGATAACTTTGCTGACTTTAGTGGGACTGCCAACCTTTCATCCACATACTTATCCACAGGTATGAGGGGTTCGGTAGGTAGCCACTTGTTGTTTGGGTGGCGGTCTGTGGTCATGACCAACATACCTGAAGCGTAAGCTTCTTGGATTGGGAGAGAGAGTCCATTAAACTTTTCAGGGAATATAAAAACATCGCCTTCAGACCAAATATCTTCAAAGGTTCCTTCTCTATAATCGATTCTAGGGTCGTTTGGAATCTTGAGTGGTACCTGAGACCGTAAGATGAGTTTTATGGGGCTCTTGACGTACTGTAGAGCCTCTAGGAGCTCTTTAGTACCGTTCCTACCTCCCAAACCTCCGTTTCCGGCGTTGTGGACGAATATTGCCGCCCTCTTCCTGATACGAGGTTTAACATCTACAGGAACAGTGACCAGAGTAGAGTCTGGGTAATAGTCCTTGTCTAGGAGTGATGGCGAGAGAATGAGGTCTGGTTGATAAGGCACTACACCAGTACACTCATACATTGGCATCATTATTGTCTTTTTGCCTTGTTCCCTCGCCTGCGGGACGATGTTCCAGTGGAAGAAGGTTTCGATACCGAAGATGACATCTGATTTTTCAAGAAGTTCGTCGACCGAAGATACAACAGACTCTCGGGGATACCATTCCCGATGATTTGTACGTGTTGAGTGTGGATGGATGTAGACATAATCTATAAGGCCATTGTCATAGAAGGCCTTTGATAAATACCCTAAACCCTGGTGCGTAGCCAGGCAAATCATCCCGACCCTGCCTTTAGATGATTTCATACTCATTGCTATCGGTGTATTCTAAGATTAAGACTTTTTTGGCGACCCTTTTAAGTTCCTTCTCCATTTTCTTCCATTCTTTCTCACCGAGATTTGAGACAATCATATGTTTGATAGAGACGCAGAATGTCCAGTCAAATTCTTTGTCTTTGAAGGGGAGACTTTTGAGGTCAGCCTGAATAAAGCGTTTGTCAGGGTAGAGTTCTTTGGCTCGAGCGATAAAATCTGGCGAGAAGTCTACTCCTGTGTACAACCCGAATAATTCAGACCATCTGCCATAACCGCAACCAGCATCTAAGACATTACCTGAAACTAATTCACCCAAAATCCTTTTGTGGTCAGCATTAAGCCTGTCCCAATCATCCTCTCTCGTGAGGTAAACTGAATATCTTTCTTGCCCCTGTTTTCGAGACAAGTTGATGCGTTCTTTCCAAAAATCTTGTTTGTCTACTCTTTGCATGATTTCATTATTATCATGGCGTGACCATCTGGGTAGAAGTTCTCTAATAAAACTTCTTTATATCCCAGTTTTTTATAAAACTCTCTAGCCACAGCATTCTCGGTTCTCACAAAACCATAAACACGGCTCACGCCTTTTTTCTTGGCCGCATTTTCCATTTCCGTTATCATTTCTCTACCAACACCCTTACGCCTATTAGACATCACGGCAATATCAAAAAGTTCGGCAGTCCCACCCTTGCCCATTCTCCATTCTAAGAAATCTACCTTATTGCGTTTGATTAACATAGTTGAGTAATTCGGCGCACTTCTTATCCATTGTATACCTGTCTTTTACCCATTGAAAGTTCTGTTGGCGGATTTTCTCCCTCTCCTTATCGTGCTGTAGATAATACTTAATCTTATTTTTGAGGTCTGCCATTGTGCCATTGTAAGTCACAAGATGGGGGTATTCTGCCTTTAGACCCTCTACTTCCCTGTGGATAAGAAACCCCCCCCTTCCCAGAGTCTCTACCACTCTGTTAGACCAATAGCGTGGCGAAGGGTAGGAATCGCCAACAACAACCTTGGACTCGGCATACAACTCATTAAGTTCTTTACCTCTCACCTCATCGGTATTATTGCGACCCACCCACTTAAATTTAGTGAAGGTGGCTTCCAAAAACTTTATTGTATTGGTGCGTTCTTGATAAATAGGACTCTCACAGCCCACGAAAACAACATTATGGGTATAGTTCTCTGGGGGAAGCATAAAGCACTCGTCTTTGTAAATCCCCTGTCTGACTGTTCGATGGTTCACCTTTGCCATTTTCCACTCAAAATCGTGCCCCCCGTCTGTTGTAAATACGTAGTCTGATTTGAAAAATCTGTGAACATGGACTTGATACTCTCGAGAGTACCCCCAATAAAGGTCAAAGAGCCAGCAGGCAGTGGTCATGCCTTGCCTACGATGAATCTCAAAGAGGGAGTCTAGTTCTGGGGGTTGATTCCATTTAGTGTAAAGAACTAAGTCTGGTTTGAATTTAGCTAGAATAGAACCAATATCTCTGGGTTGCGTTGACTGTTCACATCTAAAGACTGTGTGACCCAAGGATTCAAAAGACCGAGCAATATATTCCTCGTCATGGAGCTTAACAAATTTACCTATGAAGAGTATTCGCATGAGATTTACTATTAGGGTGTGTTTGGGGTAATTTTCTTGGTTGACATTCGGGCGTTTCTGCCAATCTTTTCAGAAGTTGTTGGCGGTCAAAAGGCCTTGGTTGGAGTACCCTTTGAAGGTCGTCATAGTATGGTCCAGGTTTGAATATCCTGTAAGGGTCGTACTTCTCATACCTTTCGGCTTTCTTTTGGCGGTCTTCTGGAAGCATTAACCCATAATGTTCCAAGTAATAAGGCGCGTGCCAGCCATACTTGTACATGATTGGCGGACCCAGTCCGCAGTGAAGATTTTTCCTCTGAAAGACTAAACCAAACTCGGGGGCATATCTGTAGAATCGTATATTCCAAAACCTCTGTATTCCGGCGTCATGAGCAAAATGGTCACTGTCGTTGTAGAGGTTGACAATGAGGAAATACCAAGCGATTTCATCTCCGCTTCCAAGGCGTTCAGCTTCGCTACGAGTGAACTCTGGGGCAAAGACTTCATCCATGTCGAGGGCGATGACCCAGTCTGGTTCGAGTTCTCCTGCTTTGGTGAGGAGGTCTGTTTTAATGTTCGGCTGTTCTTTCCCCCACTCCCTATTATCTTCATAGGTTTTGAACCCGTACTTTTTGATAAGTTTTTTTTCTTTTTGTGTGGCATTATTGGTTACAATTAACGTATCATCACAGAGTCTTTTGAACTCCTTAAGGGTGGCTTCCATGTAGCGGTCTGCCTCCCCATGACCACAAACTCCTATCCCAACGATTTTAAGTGGTCTTTCAGCCATGTGACTTGAACTTCGTTTTTCTTGATTTGACTGTTGGCGGCATCTACCTGAACCTTAGCCTCCTTGTGGTCAGAAGCTAGATTGAAGTCTCTCACCACCTCTAGACGAAAGATTTCCTCCTGATTAGCCTCAATAAGGCCTTGTACGATTTCTTTTTTAGTTTTCATTTGCGATTTTCATTAAGCTTGGTAAGTACTTCATCTTTGATTTAGGCGGAAGCTTGCCTTCCCTCTGGGCTTTTTTAATTTCACGTGTAACATATTCGTCAATCATCTTGGTGTACTTCAAGTTTTCCTTGACCTTTGTTTTGGAAAACATCCCTAAGTCAAGCATATTTTGTATTTGTTGGCGTTTTTCTGGAGCAATAGACTCAGTTTTCACTGCTTCCAACATCACCATCTCTACTTCAGGAGAGATTTTTTTAACCTCCAAGGCGGCACTAAGAAGGTGTTTTGGGATACTCGCCTGAATACCTCTTAAGACCTTAACAAACTCTTGTTCCTGTTCTTCGGTGTATTTCATCTTAGGCTTCTTAGGTTAATGGGGTTTCGATTGGTGTCAATGACGTCGAAGTTACGAGGCATTTCTATGTGTCCTCTGGCAGCTTCTAGTTCCTCATCCTCACCCTCCTTAAGTCTCTTGAGAGCTTCCTCCACCTTTCCCTCTCTGTGGAGGGCGTGAGCATCCTTAACTGCTTGATAGAACATGGTTCCGTCTGACACTCCGATTAGTTTAGGTTTAGAATTTTGCGGACCGATAACCTTGCCCCTCCCCTTAACAAGTCCGTGTGCCTCTTTTTCTTGTGTGGCTATTACAGACCCATCATACCTTTCAAAGAAGTAAGTCTTCTGTGGTGCTTCAAGTTTATGTATTACGATATCGCCTTTTGACGGTGTTATTTCTTCCATAATTTTATTGTACTTAATTGTACCCTATTGTACTACAGACACATTTAGATTGCTGGCTCATTACTTGGATGTCTTGATGAGCAAGGACACCCAAGCAACAATCTGTCTAAGATTAGCTTCCTAGGAACGCATTGGATGCGTTAATAAGAACTGCTGCTGGTTCACGAAGAACCGCAACCCCGAACAGAATGTCTACCACGACTAATGTACCCAGGTTTTCTGGGCGGTTTTCCATTTGAACACGAATCCTATTTCCACCTCGGGTCTGAATTGCAAATCCGAAAGCACTCTTGTGTAAGAGAAGGTTTCTGTAGGTCTGAAGACCTGAAACAATGGAGTTGGTTGTGTACACAGGAACACCGAAGAGAACACCCTTGAAGTTAAGTTCGTAACCCTCTTTCGAGAAGTTGCCGGATTTAACTGGGCCAGCCGCATTACCTGGACCAACAGAGTACTGTTGGTAGTACTTGGCAACAGCGTGAAGCTGGTTCCAGTACACGTAATTGTGGAAGAAGAAAGCACATTCTGAGAGTTTGTACTTTCCAGCCTCCATAGCCTGAAGAGCCTGTCGGATTTCCGAATCAGACACAACAGTGGCTGTGTCGCCAATGGTGTTGGTTGTGACGCTTGACCAAAGAGCCGCAAGAGCACCTTCAAGAGATTCAGCTAAGAGAGAGGCTGCCTGTCGGGCATAAACCTCGTTAACTGAATACTTGGATGCGATTTGCTGAAGGTCCTTATCACCGATTATCCACGCTACATATTCGTGCGTGTCGATAGTAAGGGTGGTATCTACGGTAGCTGGTGAAGCTGTGGTAATTTCAGCACCTTGAGTTGACTGTGTTGAAACGGTCAAAGCGTTGGTGTAGAAGTCAGGCACGTGGAAGATATCACTTCCTTCAGTGGCAAATTGAGACAAGTCGGTGCAGAAGTTTGCAAGAACAGTGTCGTCGAAAGTTTTCTCGTTGACGATGGTTGTCCACATCTCTGAGATAACTGCGACCAAATCTGTACCTGTAAACGGGTCTGTAGTAACTGACATTTAATTATTCACTTTTAACCCCTCCCTTCATCTTGGCCTCAAAGGCTGCCTGTTTTTCTTCAGGCGTACCTGTCTTGAATATTTCCTCAACAGGCTTACCTTTGAAGGTTGGGACTCTAGTAGGAGCGGGGGTTGAGTCGGTAGATTTTTTTTCTGACCTAATAGCCTCGACCGCTTTCATGATGAAAGGGCTCTTAGCCGCTTCAGATAGTGAGATGCCCTTGCCTTTGGCGTAGGCTTCGATTTCCGCAATCTCCTCTGAGCTATGCCCAGCGACACGTAAATCTACTTTTTCCTCTATCCGTTTTTCTAGCGAAGCAGAATCAAATTCATTCGATTCCCCCTTTGGTAATTTAGATTCAGGACCTTTCTTTTCTCTCTCCAATTTCTTGAGGCGAGCAAAGTTTTGTTCTGAAGCACTTGCCTTATTTCTAAGAGCTTCCAGTTCGGCTTTGGAGATTTTGACATTGTCTGAATCCCCTTCGGAATCTTGCGACTCCTCTTCTGTTGTCTCTGCAGAATCATTTTGAGTTTCCTGCTCCTCTGTTTCGTTTTCCATTTATGAGTTGGTTCTCTAATAAGTGCGCGTTGTTGGATGCGGCGCCCCCCGATTCCCTTTATTCAAACTTACTCGAATTGATTCACCACTGCACTTTGTTTTGGCACAGGGCGAATCTTCTCTAGTAATAATTCCTTGATGACCCTGGCTGCTTGGCTAGCGGATTCCTTAGAATCACCTTCTTTCCAAGAACGAGAGTCATAGGCGTAGTCTATGACACGTTTCACATAATCGGCAAGATATACGCCTGTTTCAGACTTGGATAGGGATTGGAAAAATTCAATATCTCTTTGTTCTAATTTCATACTTTATATTGCTTGTACGTTAGGTGTGGGCGAGGGTGAAGTTTTTGCTAACGAACCTGCGATTTGGGGTTGTATTTGAGGTTGGTCTTTAGGTTGGTAGGTTAAACCAAGTTCTACTGGTGAAATACCTCCGAGGGAGAGTAGCTTGAATATCAGGGCTCGGTTGGTTGGGTCTTGGAGTGCCATTGGGTTTGTGCCTGCAATCTGGAGAACCATTTGGATAAGTTGGGATTTAACCGAAACATCTGAAGATTCGCCAGTGATGTTAATATCAATCATGTACTTGGCGTTGGTCCAGAAGCCGTCTGGTATCTTGAGGAAGCGTTGCTTCTTACCTCTAAGTTTGTCCTTGACCTGCATTCGTAAGAGTTCCTTTTGTTCTTGAGAAGGGTGCCAGCCTGTCTTTTCGGTGTATTTGATAATCTTGTCTCCCACCAAAGCTTCGGTAATGGCGTCGTCTAGGTAGTTAGACTCTTCGTCAGCACAGGAGAATATCATGGTGTGTTCCTTAGCGGTGTCATGTTTGAAATCAGGAATGATGTCTTCTAGGAGCATTGGCTTGTAGAAGAGTCCTAAGTCCTCACGCTTAAGTTCAAAGAACGAGGAAGCCATTGAGGCTTGGATGTTGGCTACACCCAATGGGGTGCGAGAAGGTAGGGAAGCTCCAGTAGTAATGTCTGTGGTGAAAGTCTTCCTTTCGGTGTTCATGTCCCAGTTTTGGCGAGTTTCTTGGAACTGAGGAAGGTTGCGAGCTTCGGTAGCTATAGGAGTGATTTCGCTAGTGGCGTGGATTAGCTGACCAGGTTGATAGTTAACGATAGTGTTTTTGCCAGCAACTTCTTCATCACGAGTTTGCCATAGAGGGGTGGAGTGAACAGCCAGAGACTTTCGTTCTAGGTTCTCGGCTTCGTTTCGGGCAATCTGGTTATCCAAGAGAAGTTCAACATACCCCCTACCAATAGCCCTTCCCGGGACCTCCTCCCATTTGTGTTCTCGATAATTGTGCTTCTTGAGTTCTTCTTCAAAGAGGGTGATAGACCCAGTCCATTTCTCACCCCTACGATTGATTTCAGACTCCACAGACCTCTGAATTCCGTCTCCTTTTCTATAAGACCAGAGTTCAGCCTTAACTTGGCGAGACCATTTACTACCTTTCTTGTTAAAGCAGTCGTAGATTAGATAGTCTCCCAAATCTTCCATCTTCTCGAGTTCTGAGGTGTCCCAACCCAAATCTTTCATTTCCCCTAGGGAGAGGGTGTAGAGTTCAGCGAAAGAATCAGTAACAATACCTTCGGCTGATGGATTGTGTCTGAGGTTGTGGAGAGGGACTTGTTTCCAACCGTCTTTGGTTTTCTTGTTTACAATGTGTCCGTAGATTGGTAGTGATTTGGCGTTCTTATTAAGAAGCTGACCAAAATTAGTATCCTTGAGCCACTGCTTGAGTCTGCGTTGCATGAGGAAAACCCTAAGCTCGTCATTGTTGTGCTCTGGGGTTAAGAGGATGTCCCGAGTATCTAGGTCAACAAACTTGGTGGCGATGTCGCAAACAGGCTTTACAATGTTGTAGAAAAACTTCCTATAACCTTGAGGGTCAAACTGCCCTGTTTTATATTTAGAGTTGTAGTAGAGGTCAATAGTCTTGAGCATTTCAGGCTCGTTGAAATACCACCCTCCAGGCATTTCTACATCGTCGTACCAAGAACCTATAAGCTTCCGTGCGTATTCGTCAGTCATTTAAATATTAAGTATATAAATATTGAACCTTACTAGGCGTTTTCACGCTATTTTCAAGCACGTTCCTCTTCTTAAGATTCACAGATTTTAAGTCCCAATAAGCAAGCATCATAGCCATCACCCTGTCATCGTGATATGGGTGAGGAGCACCAGCACCTTTCATTTTAGCTTCATCCATCCACACGAAAGCCTCAATCTCACTCATGATAGCCTTGTCTCGTAACTTGGGCCACTTAGAGTGGAAGAGTTTGGTCATGTTCTCAATTAACTGAAGTTTGGTGGCGTGATTAGTAGAGAATCCTAGTTTATCTATCTTCCTATTTTCCCTTTTGGAGAAGACTTCCCTCTCATAAATCTTGTCCCACTGCTTTTTCAAGTCCTCAATGAGGGCTTGACCAATACCTGTAACTTCGGGAATGATAAGAGGTTTTTTGTATTTAGAGTACATCTCTGCCATCATCACGGCTTTGGTAGTAATGACGTGGGTGGGGACATGGCCTGAGAAAGTAGCTACTACATCCCCAGTAAGCTTGTCAACACAGATAATTGAGGTGGGGTCTTCAGCCCCAGTAGAGGGGTCAATGCCAATTTGGTATTCGTGGCTCTCGGGTTCAAAGAATATCTTAATTCCTGCGATTTCCCTTATGGGCTCCTTAAGAAAAAGAGCCTGTTCTTTGTCGATGTCTGATGAGAAAACCCTCCCCTCAATCATAGTTTCAGTACTCCAAATACCCTCCACGAAACGCTTAACATACATTTCGCCTTTAGTAAGCTGGTCTTCAATAAAACCCTCTGGAAGATTAGCCTTGTTGTCGTACATACCAGTTTCAATCAATCTGGTATTGGGTTTAGGATTTGCTTTGAAATAATCATAAGCCCAGTATCTAGCTGGGTTAGTAGTGGCGGCTTTTTGCCTAAAAGGTACATTACGGGACATTCTACCAGCTAACTGGTCCCAGAGAATTTGGTCAATTTCCTCTAATTGGTCAATAAATGCCCCACCGAGGTTGAGACCTCTGATTTTTTGGGTAGCTTTTTTAGTATCATCGCCACCCACATTGGTATCTAGACCATAAAGCAAGATTTGAGACTTGTTAGGGAATTCAATAATCCCAGGACCCACCTTATAAGTGTAGGTTCCGGGAGGAAATATCTCTTGAATAGCAGGAATTAAAGTAGAATCAATATCGCCTCTTGATTTTCTACCAAGGAGGATAGAGTTATTGGGGAAAAACATTGAAAGTAGGTACATTTTAATAATTAAACCCACTGTTTTACCACTTCTGTAGCCTCCTGAAATGAGTAATTCAGAGGTTTTATCGTTCACAAACTCTTGTTGATTTTGAGTGAGCTGGAAATCGCCAAAAGACTCTATCCACACTTCACCAGAGAGCCATTTCTTACCTAATTCCTCATACTGTTTTAATGTTTCTTCCATTTTTATGCTATTTATGCTTCAAACCAAGTTTCTTCCTCAGCATCCTGTGAATAAGGGTCTGAATGTTCAGCTTTATATTTAACTTGCTTCTCATACGCCTTAACAGCCCGCCTAACATGAGCAGAATAAGAAGTACCCCAACCCTTATATTTATTAAGTAAAGCAATAGTCTCACTGTCTAAGGTAAAGTTTATTCTTTTATGGTTAATTCCCCTTTTCATGGATTATTTATACACATTAGTGTGTATAAGTAGATTGAGCAATTTTGGAGTATAGCCAGATATCTAACTTAAACGAACTATAACTATGGTTGCTACCCACCCCCCCTATGCCTATCTATATATAAAGGTATGCTTACGCATGCTCATCTGTAGGCGGGGCGTCATTCTCTATAAGTGGGGTTATTGGCTCTGTTAAGCCGTTACGCACGCCTATATTGAGGACTGGTACTGTTACCTTAATGTTGTCATCTGGTTGCATATCAAAATCTAAATCATTACGGGCTACGATACTCAATACTTTTAATGCACTGTTGTAATCTCTATCGTTTAAGGCGATTTTTTTTAATGTTTGCGCTACTTGCTCCCTATTCATCCCTATTATGCTGGCCAGTTCTTGCTTAGCCTGCTTACTGGTTTTAGTGTTGGCGGTTTCTAGGATTTCTCTTGCTTGGGCTTTTAGGGCTGTTTGGACTATCTGGCGGGGGTTTTTATCTGCATACATAGGCGAATATCCAGCCTTTATGGCGGAAGGCGCTACTTTATAATCATTTTTAGGCAACTCTTCCAGAAGTCTTTTATGGCGGGGTTTCATCATTTATATCATTATCGGTTATGTAGGGTTTTTGTCCATCTATGTTTATGCTTGGTGATATTGACAATCATTATGCTTTATGTTGTGCTGTTATGTATCTTTATTGTTATAC
>Ga0210039_1002305_pt1 | contig 15990 bp, 6 predicted proteins | sample CryGeyCG2114_250_3_FD_185460 | JGI IMG/M metagenome (GOLD analysis project Ga0210039, IMG submission 185460) | Groundwater microbial communities from aquifer - Crystal Geyser CG17_big_fil_post_rev_8/21/14_2.50 (SPAdes) (version 2) | ecosystem: Environmental > Aquatic > Deep subsurface >...
GAAATCAATGAAAGTATCTTTGGACAAGAACAAGATAGGCATCCCGTCTTTATCCGAGAGAAAGCCATCAGCAGTTAAATGGATATCTGAAGAACCTCGGCGTTCCAGTCTGCCGCGACGCGTAATCATCTGGCCATGACGATCCAAGGCCACACCTTCAGAGGTTTTTAATACACCCGATTGTATGCCACCACTTCCAACATCCACACGTAGAGCCCCTTTTTCAGTGAGATATACTTCGGCTTTACTCCGATTAAAAATTGGCAGACCAGTCGTGGTTAGCAGCTTTTCGGCAGGACCAAGTCGTACTTTCGCACCATAGTGCGTTATCGGTAGTCCATAACCGTCAACTAAATTGCCTGCTTTAGTTTTATAGATATCGCTGTTGCCTATCTTTTCAACATTGACAAGTGGGCGTGTAAGCATTCCGTCATTATCAATTAGAATGCCTTCATGACTAAATAGAACACCTGGCTGATTAAATTTTTCGCCTGAAACATTCACCAACTGTCCTGTTTTGTTCTGATATACAGATTGCTGCTCCCAAGCCACATCCATCGTATTCCGATTTATTAGTTTTCGTTCATCGTTCTGATAAACATATGCACCGGAATGTCGAACAGGTTTGCCATCCATCGTTACAAGCTGGCCTTCAGTTGTTACATAAATATCGGAACGACCAACTCTTTGCATATTTCCAGGTCGAGTAGCTAAGCGGCCATCATTTATATACAAAGTACCGTTAGACATCAGCAAGTCGCCTAGAAGAGGGATTGTTCTAGCTTGTCGATCAATTACATTTCCATTGTTTCCGAGATATAAAGGCTCTTTATCTTTCGAAAGGACTGCAATACCCTTTTCATCTAATAGCTGACCACTTGATTCCATGAAAATCGGTGTAGACCGAAAAACTAATGGCTCCCCGTCTTCACCCATTAACTGACCATTTGTTGCTATGTATATATCAGATTTCGAAACGCGCATGTGATCTCGAACGGCCCCGTCGGTCCCGCCAATTCCGAGACGCTTTATTGCATCCATCAAATGCTGATCATTGATTGTACAGCCACAATTATTAATATCCTTTCCATCCTCACCACCTTGAGGTTCTTCATCAAAGGTAAACGGAAGGGCAACGCCACCAGGTACTGCCTTGGCCTGTTCATAGCGTTCGCTATTTTCTTCTCGCTTAGCCTCTTTATATGCTTCGGATGATTGAGCGCTTGCATCGACACGGACGTTTGACGCATCAACGCGACCTGTCTTTATTTCTACGTGCGAATCGGGTGTTAGAAACGAGTACGCTCCTAACGCAACAGCGATAAGTGCAACTAAAATTATGATCCCAACAAATAGAGCACCTCTGGTTTCAGGAGAGCCAAAGCTACGTTTTTTTACCGCTTTTTGTTTAATGTTTTCATCACTCATTATTTATCTCTCCCCTTAATCATTATCTTTTTCTCATACCCTTCGTCCGTAGTCATAACCAGGATTGGCATGTCGTTCATTCGATATGCTGCATAGTCTGCCGGCCCGTGGTGAATACCACGCGGTAAAGGAGACGAAGGTTGATACATAGTTCGAATATAGAGATTTCCATCATTCCTCCATGCCTCTACATTTGAGTCAGAAGACACTAAAGCTTCAAAATTGTCTGGCGCAATCCCAAGCACAATATTCTTAAGTACATTATCGGAATTCACGCTATCAACCGAGAAAACGGGCTGTGACTTTGCCTGGGGCCCTTCTTTATCTATCTGCAGAACGGGAGATGGATGGTATTTATCAGTATTGTTCTTCATAGTAATGCTGATAGTTGTGGGCAAATCAGCTAACGAAAGATTTACATTGGTTGTTCCAACTTCTCGTTTTGGATCAATACGAATGATGTTTGCATACGCATGTCCATCAACTTTTGTTACTTTGTAATCAGCATCATTCCCATACATTACGGCCGCAATTGGCCATGGCTGTCCGGTTGAATCAATTATGTTTAAAGTAGACGTATGGAAAGGGGCAACAAATATGGACACGGGCTTGGATCCTGGCTTCGTCGATACTTGTATTATCTCAGTCAGCGCATTGGGTGCTTTGTTGTCATAAAGGACATTGTTATATTCTTTTTCTTTATTCTGTATTTTCTGTAATTGTTGAGGCGTAGTTGGATACATTTCCTCAATCAATGCTTCAAAAGCGCGGTCTGACAGTTTTTGTGTCGGTACATCATCAATTACTGACTTTTTAGTGGTGAGTTTATGCAAGTCATCAAACTCCTGCTCACCACCCGCTGCGAATACGGTTCCGGAAAAAATGCCAGCCGCTATTAATGGTATGTGTAATCTCTTTCTCATTGGAACTGTCACCTTTTGTTAGGAACCGATTTCTTTCGCTAAATATTTACTAATCACAACTCCAGAGAGATTGCGTGCACGGGATGTTCGCTCAATAACGACCGTTGCCCGCATCTCTGTGCCGTTCGCGATATACTCCCCTCCAGCTAGGTACTGCGTTATTTTCATTTCAACAACCCACGTGAATTTCCCGTTCACAACCTTTGCGCTGATAATTTTTGGTGCCTCTTTTGGATCAGCCCACATCACCAATCGATCTCGTTTCACTTTTTCCAGACTTTTTGAAGAGAGAAGAGCTTTTTGATATTCAAGAAATGCCGAGTCAGTAAAATCCGCTCTTAAGGACTGAACATGATCTACATAATCAGTAAATGTGAGACTATGAATTGATTTAATTTTCCCGGCAGCCCAGTTAAGAACTTCCGTTTCTGTTAGTGAAGGATTTCTAATAGACTCCAATTTAACAACTCGACCATCTTCATCCATGAAGTAACTGAGCGTTTCAGGAGGCCGGGACATGACATAAGCCAATGCGAGCGATACTGAAGCTGCGCAGGCTGCTACAAAAAGAAGTGCAAAAAGTGAAAGCTTTGCAAAGTTTTTATACCACTCCTTATTTTCCAGCACGACTTGAGCAGAAGCGGGAACATCACTATTGGGAATATTCCTCAATGGTGTTGTACAAATCTTTTGTTGAATTTTTCTGCGATTTTCAGCATGCTTTTCTTTATCTATCACTGTTTCAGTCATGTTTACACCCTTATTCTGTTACGCCAAAGACCCTAATTTTTAAACCTTCAATTGACTCATCACGCCTCGACTCTTCGACGGTGACAGAGACAATTTTTTTCACCGTTGTAGGGTTGTCGGATGCACCTTGAATAGTTTGTAAAACTGGCATTTCGATGCGCCAATTTATTTTTCCATCCAAAATGTATTTCTGAAGCAATCGTGGTGTTTCCTGATTTATCGCCGTAATAATCAACCCCTCTTCCTTGATAGTTTCAATAATCTTGTTTTCGACTAGTGAGATCTGATACAAGGTCCAGCCTTCACCAACAAAATAATTTCTTCGGCGGGCTACCTGCTCGGCATACTTCTTAAAATGCAAAGAAAGTAGATCGCAAACTTTGTCTCTAGCCCAATGTATGGCCTGCCTATCGGTCACGGGGGGATTTCGGCTGGGGATTACGAGCTCTACACCCCCTCTTTGATCATTTATGAATGTAAGCAGACTCGGCGGATTTGAAGCTTTCATAACAAGAACGAGCGTTGCGAGAACGATATAAATACCAAGCAAGGTAGCCATGCTGAGAAACAATTTAGATCGCTTGGCATTCTTCTGATTATTGTTGTGGATTCTAATTATGGCGTCTTCGGAAATATCAGGGATGTCTCCAGTCATCACGATGGGATTTAACCTACTATTCATGTGATTCCTCCTTCCTGCTTTCCCGATTAACTATAGAAATAGCTGCTGTTTGTAATAAGAGAGCCACACTGTCTAGCACTCTCCCCTGTTCAGATTCATTCATGCTTTTCCAGATCTCCGGAAAACTGAAGTGTGCCTCAATGAATAGCTTTGAAGATCTCCTGACCGTAACACCTATACCAAAATGCAGAGGGAATATTGATGTTCCTGGCCCCCTCTCGTCATTAGTTCCCATATCCGAACCATTTTTAGCGAGCCTCACAACCGCGCATAAAACGCCATTTATGACCGCCACTTGATCAATAGGTGCCAACCCGAAAAACTCATGAGGGAATTCTGTAGAACTAACGAGGTTTTCATTAGCACCATCCTCAAAACACACAATGGTGGGTAGAGCAAAAGAAAATTCTGTAAGAGTAACGTCGGTCATAGTTGATTCGTCTTAGCTGGCTTGCTTGGGATTATTTAGAAAGGCAACCCATACCAGCAAGAGAAAACTGCACTTTTCGACACTTTTCTCTGACGTCTTGGGCAGAAGCTTCTTTATTATTTGGGTATGGATGGTTTTGCTAGTTACAACATGCAACTAGGAGGCACAAAGAGGGTTTATCAATGAAAAGTGAGGAAACGATGCAGACACGTTTGAATAAATTAATATTTATCCCTGCGCTAATTGGACTAGCCATATCAGGCTGTCAAAAACAGGATGAACCTACAACTTCCGAGATCGGAATAAGTCAGAAAATCAATGGTTCCATACTTCAGCAAGAACACCAAAAAGCACTTTCTTTGTTGGGGCAATACTTTGGAGGTGAACTTGATGCAAAAGAAATATTTAGAGGTCCGGCTGGTTCAATACAAATTTCTGCTGAAAACAAATCTACCGGTGCGGTGCATACTTTATTTATGCTTCCGGATCAGCAGCATTTAATTGATGGAGCTCTATACTCGCCACATATGAGTTCTGAACATATATCAGCGCTACACAGTCAAGTAGCCCAGTCCAGGGCAACCATGAACGATAACTTAGTCGCATCCAAAGAAGAAATGAGGAAAAAGTTATCAAATGCAATCTCACAAAACAAAAGTGAAAATGAGATAAAAAACATCACTCAGAATGCAGTACAAAAGCATGTAGAAAACACTGCATCAGCTAAACGAGCACACAACACCAGCGTAGCCGCATCAATGGTACCGGGAGTTACCCCCCCGCCATCCACTGCATCACTTCCGCGAAATAATACAGTAGTCGACAAAGAGTCACTTTATAGCCGTATTGAAAATGCCAACTGGATTGCCGACGGTGAAAATAAAAAGAAACTTTATGTATTTTACGATTTCCTTTGTAACGCTTGCGCAGAGGTACACAAGTATCTTGATGAGCATATTGCGAGAAACGAAATAGAAATTAGATACCTACCTGTTGGCGCACTTGGCCCAAAGTCGCTTGTAAGGGCATCTTTAAGCCTAATCCCGAATAACAATGAAACCAGGCTCAAGCTTATGGAGCAATTAGCACGCCCTGAGCCTATTGAGGCCCTAATCAATGTAGCGCCTTCACAAGAAGAACAGCAACGAGGACATCAAGCCTCTATGCAAAACTTTAAATTACTCTTAGAGACCCAGCGAGTTGCCACACCGACATTTGCATACCGTACTGCTGCAGGCGCACAAATTGCGGTTCTAACTTCCAAAGAACAACTCACACAAGTCATTAACAATATTGTCGGGTCGTAATGCAGCATATATGTCGCAACATACTGCTGCTGTGTTCGTCTTTAGATTTGTAACTGTTAAATTAAATGGAGAGTGTTTAATGCTTTTTTGGGGGAGCGTAGTGACATGGAAACAATAAATGTAGGCAACAACCAAATACAAACCATTCACAATGATTGGCAGTCAACAGTACTTAACTATGAAAACCGAGTTAAACGTGTTCCAACAGTGCTGTCTGGTGCAGTAACGCTCGACCAATCGATATCATGGCTTAATACAGCCTCAAAGTTGTACTCCCCATCATCTGTTGACAGGTTGCTCCACCAAGTCTCTGGACTAGGCGCCAAGGACATTCGAACATTAATTGCGCATGAAAGAAAAGAGTATTTCCCCGAGGATTCTATTGGCGAACTTTACAATAGGAAGCTTCTCAACACTATTACAGCACCAAATAGTCCATCCACGGAGAGAGAAAGAATATTAACAAATATAACTCGATCAATACTTCTAAATCGCTATGGGCTTGATAGAAATACAGATATGGAGAGGTCTATGTCAATGACCGATCCTTCACGTCGTGCGGTTTGGCTTGTTGGTAACCCGGGGATGATAGGCACAAATGGTACCGATAATTTTCTTTATGATATTCAGTTTACGAACAATACAAATGAAGTGAACCAAGGAGATCTAATTAGGCTCCATTATTATGATCTGGTGGCGAATAATATTGGTCAACAACCAAAACACCTTAATCTCGTTAAAGTCGCTGTTGAACCAGGGTTTGCGGATTCACTCGTCGCAATGTCTAGGTCTTCAAAAAATGCAGAAAGAATGATCACGCAGATGGCTGCTGATTTCTCAAATCTTCCCGAAGACAAAATTAAGGTTCAGGTCCATCAAATAGAAAAACAACCCGAGCTCTATCGAGAAATAATTTCAACCGGGCAAAAACACTGGCCTCAAATGCTCTCAGGGTCTATTCCCCATGTAAAAGTTGACCCTCCTCTAAAATTAGATAGAGATCGGGAGGACGTCTATGTCGAGAAAGCAAAATCGTTCCTTGCAGCTACTCAGACAGTAAAAGCTGCAGAAGCAGTACGACAAGAAACCATTGAAGACTTCATTCAGTCAATGCGTGGCTTTGATATATCGGACAATTTCATGCCTCCATATACTGGGGCGCTGTTACGAAAATATGATTACTTTGATGCCGAAGCTGCAGCTTCTTACTTGGAGAAAAACTTAGGCATCGATTCTGCACATATTAGAAGTCAAGACGTAAACGTTGAAATGCTAAAGCAAGCCTTCGTTCGAATGGGGGGGGATCTAACACCCTTCCATGAATACAGCACACCAGACAAAAAATCCATTGAAACAGTTGCGGAGCAAATAGGATTTGATCTCACGGGTTTTTATTCACGACAAATGCGCGCAATTGTGAATCCAAAAACGCGTGGACCTATCCATGATGCCATAAAAGATATTCGTGACTCTGTTTCCGATTCAATTAGAGCGCTCAACTCAACAACGGCACAGTCAGCAGTTATGGATAATAAATATTTGTTGGCTACTGAAACCGTACCATCCCCCAAACAAGCAACGATGAAAATATAAGGTAGAGAAGGTAACCCTATGAATAATCAGAACCCTACCTATGACTGGATGTTAGTAACTGTTAGAGGTTACGACTCTGAAAAGGGATATATTTTTGGCAACCGCCATCCAGATGGAAAAGCCGTAATAATTGCAAAAAAACATTCAGTACGCAGAGACTGGGTAAAATCGCTATCAGCTGAGAACGAACGTACTTTCACCCCTCCACAGTCGATTATTGCGGTATTCGGCGCGGAAGTGAAAGATCAGAACTCTGGATTTACAGTGGCTTCCTGGGCCTCTCCCATATCAAAAAACCTAGGGCAAGAAGACGTCTATGTCACCCCCATAAAAGTAGCGTCCTCACCCCGACCTATTAAAAACGTGAGGCCAGGTGAAAAGCAGTCATATATCGATGCAGTAGTTTTGGACGCCAGTTCGTCTGAGGTTAGAACGTTAGATGATCTTCAGACCAGCGCTCTTTCAATGTTAAACAAAAATGCAAAAACAGCATTCAACCTAGACGGCTCACGGGGCTTTATGATTCGTATAGGCCACACAGCGCCTGATGGTTCATTAGAGGCAAGTGGATGGGAGTTTTTTGGGCGGAAATCCAATACTCCAGAACAAACATGGAATTTTCATTGGAATCAAAAGCCTCAACAAGGACGGCAGCACAATCTCCTTCAAGCTGTACTAACTGCTGCACGCACAGCGTTTAATGATCCAAACTCATACGTGGAAATCGTTGGGTGCACTCGTTGTTTGATTAATGATTTTGGTGATCAAAAACGTGTTGAAGAGATTGCTGCAATGCCGAACTACAAGACATCGGCCCGCAATAGTGTGCAGGCCTCTTATTCACTTGCAGCAATAACTGTTGAGAAACATGGAACTCAAAGACTAATCAAGCAACAGACACCACTTCCTCGTAATAAAGTAATAAATCATCTCGCAGGGGTTCTTGGGAATCATGTTCCTGGAATCCGCATGCCCGTTATTATTCAACCAATAAACGGCACTAATCAGCAACCTAAGACTAAATCTAATTCCAATGAAAACCAGGGTACTGGCACCTTTCCCTTAGTCATCGCTGACTATGTTAACGAGCACGGTGAAGTGAGATCCTTTCGCGTAAAAGGAAGCAAACAAGCAATTGATAAGTATCAAGCGCAAATTGAAGCCGCTATACCAGGGCTTAAACCGTTTAGAGTTAAAGGAGAAATAGGTTATTCATTCCCATTGAAATTTCGAAAGGAAGTCGAGTCAGCTTTATCTGACTTTGCTGGCACCCCACCACTTTATATTTCTGAATTAATCATAAAATCCAAACCATTTATTACCGTATCCGGCAAAGTAAATGACTCTAGATATTCATCAGGCTTATCTCAACTATATGCCGATTTAGGAGCCAATCCTGTCGATGGCCAATATTTGCTGGATGAGACAAAAAGAACAGCATTAGTAGCCGGGATAAATGCCTTAGCAAGTCATGCTACCATGAGAACTGTGAGTCAAGAACCTCAGTTGGCCAGACAGGCGCCCACACAGAACACTCAGAATACCCCAGAACTAATCAATCAAACTAAGCCAGTTCAGAACCCTAATCGAAACACCAAAATACCAACAACATCATTTTCCGATTGGCTGCAAATGCGCTTTGGGAAGGATCCATATGCAATGCTCGACCTCCTTGATGGAGAAGTGAGCGCATACGCTGAAGAGGCCGGTATAGATTGGGGTAGTGCAAAATCTGCAGTCGTATTTGGCGCGCCAAATCAAAGGGGTAAGCTTGTAAAATCTCGTGATGTTCGGCCGCTGAATAAAGGCCACACTGGCAGTGTTGCCATGGCCGCACACCTTCACGAAAAGCAAGGCACCGAGCCAGGAGATTCCATCGTCTGGTTTAAAATTAACTTTTTTAATAAGAAAAAACTAAAGGATGATGTTGTTACTTTTGATGCATACCCTTCACTTAAAGATGAATATGAGAAGGATATTAAAAATGGCATTAATCCCTCCCATAATAATACAGATTTGGAATCTATTCGTAAGCGCAATGAAGAGCGTCATAAGGAAGCGCAACGAAAAGCTGGCCAGCAGGCCAAGGAAGATCAAAATTCAAGAAGTTACTGGGCACGCCGAATACCCACAATGCCAAGAGAAGAAGGTGAAAATCAGTATTTTGTTGAAAAGGGTATCGTCCATCTTTTAAGTAGGATCGAAGCTCGTAGCGGGGAAGATAAGCAAGGTAGGTTTACAATTATCCCAGCTCACGATATGAATTCTAATTTTATGGGTGCTCAGCGCATATACGAAAAATACTGGGAAGATGAAAAAGGAAAACGCACCAACAAAAACTTTATTCGAGGAACACTATTCAAAGACGATGCCACCGATCTTCCGTTTGGAACCCATTATTTAGTAGGGAATATAGATCCATCAAAGCCAGTAATATTCTGCGAAGGTGTTGCGGATTCTGGGACTGATCACGCCGCAACTGGGTTACCTACTGTTATCTGTTTTAATAAAGGCAATTTATATCATGTGGTAGGGCTATTCCGTCAAAAATATCCGAACACAAGACTTATAATAGCTTCTGACAATGACGTCTATAACAAACAGAAAGGGAATGTAGGTTTTTCTGCTGCTCTGGATTCAGCCAGGGACCACCACGCTGAATATGTTGTGCCCTCCTTTAAAGGCTTGAACACAAACAGTAAGCCCACTGACTTTAACGATCTTGAAAAGCTAGCGGGGCTTGATGTTGTTCGAAGTCAGTTCAAGAATGTTCGGGTCCCTCCTGCGGATTCACTTGAATTTCACAAATTGAAAATCCAGGTTATTGGTCTCAATAACCTGGAAAAACATATTGACTCAGCTGTCACCGAAATTATTGGAACCGGTAATCATGGTATTGACGAAAACCGAATATATCGTGCATTAGTCAATCGAGCATTTCTGGCTTATGGTCGTGATGATGTTGTATCGGTTCTTGGTGAAAAAGCATCAGCCATAATGCCAGAACCAAAGGGAACGGAGCCAAAAATTGGCGATACAAAGGAACCTGGCTTCCCCGTAGAGATCCAAGAAAGGAATGGTGCAAACGGAAAAAAGTACGCACTGGTAGTGGATCAGAGTAGACAAAATGCCGCTAAAATAGAAACGGCTCTAAAGACTATCATTGGCCCTAAGCATCTACCCTTTAACGAACATCTCAACGGTTGGGTTGCGCCCTACCCTGTTATGCGTTTGCTCAATAGCTTCCTCTATGATGTTACGGGTGCCTCACAGCTCTATATAGGTCAATCTCGTTCGAAAAGCTCTGGAGCTCACTTCGTTTTAAGAGGAGACTTCTCAGATAGTGATTTCAAATCAAAAATTGAAAGGGCAATAAAGTATTCAGTTCCTGAATATAAACCTTCTGAGTACGGATTTGTTATCCCGGATTCAAGAGCTATACCCTACATCAAGGAAGCATTACGATCACATCTGGTAGCTAATCGCGATCTCGATGCGAAGCTTAAGCTACCTGCAGTTGAAATACCTCAAGTCAATCAAACCCTACTTGATGAAGCAGTACGTATCTCTGGACAAGGCCGAAGTGATGTCGTACTTGCTCACTATGCGCTTTTATTTAAATACGCTAAAAACAATATTCTTTTAGATACTGATTTCGCATTTTCAGGAATATACAGTCGTTCTGCTAAGTCTTTTTCACACCTAGAGCCAGACGTTAGGCACAAAAAAGCACTAGAAGATGCCTGTCGGAATACACGTTCGATGCTTGATACAGGCGTAGGGAAAACGGTAGCTTCGGAAGACACCCTTCAACGCCTAAATGAATTGGTAACACATTTAGAGTTTGCGCTTGCTCATATCGAAGCAGAAGATCAGACCATAGAATCGCTTTCACCAAATGAACTGGATGCACTATCGCATACAGCTGAAAAGCTTGAAGTAACGCTGGAAACAGCGAATGCGATAATTCAGGGTTTGCCCGAAGCTCCTGGCGGACAGTTACGAGACTCGATTCTTAGCGAGTATCAATCGAAACTAACTGAGCTAGTTGACATTACTTTAGAAAGTAGCTCACAGCCGGCTCCAATAAGTTCTGACACGCTTACTCCTGCAGAATTTATAAATGCCGATACTGACAATACGCCAAATGAACTGGCTTCTGAAACCGAAGTGAATGAACGTCTGCCGCGTATTAGCCATGAACAACTTGAACGTGTGGAAAAGCTTCTAGAAATTGTTCATTTGGTGGTCGACAAAGGGTTTGACGAGGAAGATCTCTATGACATTTTCATCACCCAGGCTGGAAGTCCCTATCACGATAAAGCGAATGATACCTTTAATGATGTTCTTTACCGACAGGATATGCGTCTTCTCTCAACCTCCGATGAAATCCCTGGATGGAGGCCTACCACTATTAGCACCACAAGTCAGCTTTACTATGCTATCTACAATACTGTTGCTACACGCAGGCTGGAGGAGCTTGAAAGTTATATAAATTCATATTTCGGACAGAATGGCGTTACAACTTATAAAACGTTTAATAAATATTTTTCGGGTAAACAGCAGTTGGCCGTGGATGCTACGCACCCTTATATTATGGAAGGCGAGATTAATCACGACTTAATCAACCAAGACTTAGAGCACCTTACTGACTTCATGAATATCCATGAGTTTTATCGTGCTATCGCCGCTGATTTTGAACGGGAGTCGCCAGAGTTGAAGCAGAATCAGGGCGACATTTTTGCACAACAAGATTCAGCCCCGTCAAAAACGATAACGGGAGATATTGTCAATGAAACAGCAGAAAAAGGATTTAGAGTAAAAGCCACGGAATATACTGTTAGTTCACAATCAGTTTTTGAAATTGTCGTTGAAACAGAGAATGACGGACGTTGGACTAGAAATTACCACGGATTTAACCTTCACAATGATATTGCACTAGAGCAAGTTGATTACTTTCATAAAAGCTTTCAAGAAGGGGCACAAATCGAGGGGGGTGCGATTCCTGGCGGCACAATAGGCTCCGTATCCATTTCAACAGTAGCCAAAGAAACTGGTAACGGAATATCGATTGAGCATAAAGAAGTCGATACCGGTCCTAGTTCATTTCATTTCTTAATAGAGAGAGCAGATGACTCAGGAATTGAGGAAACGGTTGACCATGGCATTTTTGAGACTTTCCAGGATGCTACCATGGCTTTTCAAACCTTATATCAAAACTTGCGCGAGAAAATGTCAACGCCGGTTAATGTAACAGAAGAGATATCCTCAACCGTGTCTGGTGAACCTGTATCATCCGCACCGTCAGATTTAGGTGAAAGATTTCGAGAATGGGCTCGAAAAGGTGAATCATTTGAGGTTGTCAGTCAAATATTGACAACACAGTACAAAATGCTCTTCACCGATGAAAGTCTTTCAGTAATTCAAGATCAGTATTTGAAACTCATCGATAAAGTATTCGACGAAACCAGTATCAAAGTATCTTCTCCAGATGAGCGTTATGATTCGCTTTACGACTTAACTGTTAAGTTGGCAACAAGCGAATTAACTTATGACGAGTATGTTGAAGAGTTTTTCAAGTCTGAAGGTCAATATGTAGAGCAAAACCCTTATTGGAATACTGAGACAAATCAAATTGATCGACGTTCAGCTTTTTCTGATTTAAAAGCTGCGGGGTATCAATCCCTCTCTCAATTTTACGACAGTTTATTCCAGTCAATTAACCATCGATCAAGTAGTGACTTAGTAATGAGACGGGTTGGTGGCTATATCCCCTCAACGTTAGATTCAGTGCAACCCTTTAGACCACAATTTACGAATCTAGAACGATTGTTCCAGGGTGATGGTGTTGAGAGAAAAGCTTACGATCACCTCCCTCCATTCAGCGAGTGGGCCTCTTCAGAGGCAGCCTATGATGTAGTGCACCCTATACTTGCAGAAGATCTGACTAAAATATCATCAGATGAGTTGGCACTTAAATACAGCAAAGATGCTCTTTTGATGTACGCAGATATCCATGGGGTAGCACTAAACGCTGATATGCCAGCTGAAGAATTAAGTCGACGTATAGTGTCACAATGGGAAACTCGCAGCCTTTTGTCCAGTATGTCAAGCAAAGAGCTGAACGACTTAGAAGAATCCGAATTGACAGATTTCCTCATTGATATGTCGCTTCCTGTTAGCGGTAAGCATCAAGATAAATGCAATCGATTGCTTGGCCATATCGAGCAACTGAGATCAATTTCAAAATTACGAATTGCCCAATACAGCTACATTTATGCTGCATTGGTCATGGACAGCGATGGTAAAGCATTACCTAATTATGTATATCGAGGAATCACAGAATTTGTTGCAAATGAAACTACATTCAAGGATTCAGCCGATCGGGCGATTGAACAAGCATCTACTGCACAGCTAAGAAATAATGTAGATATTGCGGTCAGATTATTGACTGATATTTCACCTATTGAAAGGACTGTCCTAAACGTTTCGAAACCTGCTTCAATGAAAGTAGTTGGGATCGATCAAGACAAGCAATCAGCTCTCGTATTTTCAGATAATTACGACAAAGCTAAGGCAACAGAAAATAGATATCGATATAAATATGTATTACCAGATGGCACTGCCTCAACATCCGTAGTGCTTCCTGAGTACTTAACACACCACGGCATTTTCTCCGATAGAGTGATTGGTACCGCATCACCTATAGATACAAATTTCCTTTTGACACGAGGCTACCGTCCTCTTTCTGTGGATGCCATGATATCAGTTGCGTCGCCTATTGAACGGTGGATGACAAAGTTTGGATATGCAGGCTTTTTCGACTCAGATGGAAAAACTCTGATCGCGACTAACGATGGTAAAGCATGGACCCTAAATAAGATTAATGGACAATCACTCGAAGTAATCGGGGAATATCGAACCCCTCAGCAACTATTACAACAGCTGACTTACAACATACAAGGGTTCTCGGACAGGGATGTTCTGATTGAAGAATGGCTGGCTTCTTGTGGAACCACTTATCAACAATCAATTGAATCACTTCAGAATGTAATTAGTGGGCAGTCTATTGACGAGGCAGACAATGCCCTATCAACACTTTTGGAAAATGAACAATATAACCAGTATATTTCCAACCATGAAGATGAGCCTTTGACTGTGAAAGTTGGTCTCATCGCTCGGGGTTTATTGAATAGTATTAAACAGGAATCATGGGAAAGTATTGTTACTGGAGGAATGGATACCAACATTCCAGAAGCGGTAGAGCGCTTCACAACAGCCTTAACCTCAACCGAACCTACCATGAAGGTATTGAATGAGGAGTCAAGCCCGATCGGGCAATTTTACTCTTTGACGCCCATGGATGCCTCATCACTATTCGAAGAGTACCTATCAAGCAATAAATTGCGTCACGCTGAATTATTTGAGCCACTGTCTGAAAAATATTTTCATTCCTTAAGTCAGAAAGAAAAACATACTCTCGCTTTGGATATTTCTGCAGGCACCTACGAAAACATCGGTCACTTCCTTCATGAGTGCGATCTCAGAGAAGCGCTCATAGGCAAAGCGCCTGGTGCACAAGAAATGGCTGACGAATACTATTCCGAGATTGAAATTGATATATCCGAGATCCCCTCCTCTGAGGCGAGAAATGATATCGTGTCCGGGGACTACGTCCTTATTATTTATCAAGATGATTCCTTCAAATTTGCCCAGGTTACTAACCGGGAAGGTGATGATCTTGTATGCAACAAACTAACTCAGGCGGGGAGTGATGATCACGCAAAAGCAACACATCTTTATGCAGATGATGGAACCTATTTACCTGGATTATCTGTAAAAGAATTTGCGAAGCGGGCAGAAGCGCAGGTTGCTCCTGTGTCTTATTTAGATATTGACCCGCGCTCTGACAATGGCAGGGCCAGCCTTTTCAAGCTAAAGCTATCGGAGTTGAGTGACTATGCCTATGTAATGGGCGCCAACCACAAAGTCGATCGTATAGCGATCATCAATTCGATTGAAGACTTTATCTTCACCAAATCCAAAATCATTGAATCTAAGCGCAGTGCAAATGCAACGTTTACTAGCACTGACCTAAGTAAGATGCAAAATGTACTTGGGGATATAGTTAAAAGACGCCCTTTAAGTGAGGCATTGCATCAATGGGCGTCTGAAAAGACAGCACACACACTCTATGAACTTGCCAAACGGAATATGGCGTTGCTAAAAACCCAGGAAGCCGCTGAGAAACAAAGTCTAAAAACTATGCAGGTTGTTGCCAACTCTGAATTTAACGTGGATATATCGAAAGAATCCGTTATTCGAATTAATAACGCCTTTGATACTAAGAGTATCCTAGAGGAGATTGGAAGCGTTAAAGACCTGGCTGGGTGGTTGAATTCCCAAACTGAAGATCACAAAGTCTCTGCTTATCTGTTCCTGGACCAGCTCTCAATTACTCCTGAAAAGCTATTCGAGGAAATTTCAAAACTTCCGCCCGGGGTCAATGCGGTACCCCGCGTCGAAAACACACAAATACAATGGAAATTGCTCGGGACTGACCCCATAGAAAGCACTGTCTACCACTCACTGTCCTCTGCGGTAGACGCAGCTCAATTATTTAAGGCTAAGCACTCAATTCAATACTCCGATGGTGACTTAATCGCCTGGCTTGACGCCGAGAGCCTCAAGATGGCACACATTACAGGCGGAGCGACTGATCCGTCTGGTAAATTGTCTGCTTCATTTACCGATAAGAATGGTCACAATTTTATTACAGAGCTTGAACCGGATACCTTCATTACATTAAATGAGGAGGCTCTAGAGGAAGAATTTAGAAACAAATTAACTGGCTTTACCGGTGACAGTGAACAGATT
>Ga0210039_1002314_pt1 | contig 15929 bp, 14 predicted proteins | sample CryGeyCG2114_250_3_FD_185460 | JGI IMG/M metagenome (GOLD analysis project Ga0210039, IMG submission 185460) | Groundwater microbial communities from aquifer - Crystal Geyser CG17_big_fil_post_rev_8/21/14_2.50 (SPAdes) (version 2) | ecosystem: Environmental > Aquatic > Deep subsurface >...
GATCGCGCTACGGTGATCGGTTCTGCCGATCAGGCCGGAATTGCCGACATCGCGATCGAATCCGCCCTGACCGCGATCATGGATTGCGAGGATTCGGTGGCGGCGGTGGACGGCGCGGACAAGGTGCGGGTCTATGCCAACTGGCTGGGGTTGATGCGCGGCGATCTGGTCGGGACTTTCGTCAAGGGCGGCCAGACCCTGACCCGCGCCCTGAACCCCGACCGCAGCTTCACCGCGCCCGACGGCAGCCCGCTGGTGGTGCGGGGGGGGGCGCTGCTGCTGGTGCGCAACGTCGGGCACCTGATGACCACCCCGGCGGTGCTTGACGCCGAGGGCGGCGAGATCGGCGAGGGGATGCTCGACGCGTTTGTCACCACGCTTTGCGCGCTGCATGATCTGCGGCGGGCGGGCGGGCCGCGCAACTCGCCCAAAGGGTCGGTCTATGTCGTGAAGCCAAAGCTGCACGGACCCGAGGAAGTGGCCTTGGCTTGCGCCATTTTCGCGGCGGTGGAAGACGGCCTGCACCTGCCGCGCGATACCGTCAAGCTGGGGATCATGGACGAGGAACGGCGCACCTCGGCCAATCTGAAAGAGTGCATCCGGGCGGCGCGGACCAGGGTGGCCTTCATCAACACCGGCTTTCTTGATCGCACCGGCGACGAGATCCACACGTCGATGGAAGCCGGGCCGATGATCCGCAAGGGCGACATGAAGCATGCCGCCTGGATCAAGGCCTACGAGGATCGCAATGTCGATATCGGTCTGGCCTGCGGCCTGCCGGGGCATGCCCAGATCGGCAAGGGGATGTGGGCGATGCCTGATCTGATGGCCGACATGCTGGCGGCCAAGATCGCCCATCCGCAGGCCGGGGCCAATACCGCCTGGGTGCCCTCGCCCACCGCCGCGACGCTGCACGCGACTCACTACCACCTGGTGGACGTGGCCGCGCGCCAGGCGGCAATTGCCGCGGGCGGGCCGCGCGGGCGGCTGTCGGATCTGCTGACCCTGCCGCTGGCGCAAGGCGTGAACTGGGAGGCCGCCGCGGTGCAGGCCGAGATCGAGAACAATGCGCAAGGGATTCTGGGTTATGTGGTGCGCTGGATTGATCAGGGGGTGGGCTGTTCCAAGGTGCCCGACAGCCATGACGTCAACCTGATGGAGGATCGTGCCACCTGCCGAATCTCCAGCCAGGCGCTGGCCAACTGGCTGCATCACGGGGTGGTCAGCCGCGCGCAGGTGCTGGCCGCGCTGCGCAAGATGGCGGTGGTGGTTGACCGTCAGAATGCGGGTGATCCGGCCTATGTGGCGATGGCACCGGGCTTTGATGGCATCGCCTTTCAGGCGGCGTGCGATCTGGTGTTCATGGGCCGCGAGCAGCCTTCGGGTTATACCGAGCCGGTGCTGCATGCGCGCCGCCGCCAGCGCAAGGCCCGGATCGGCTGAGCGCGGGGGCGCGGCCCCCGCACCCCCGGAGTATTTGGGCAAAGAAGATGCCGCCGCGGGCCTAGCCAAGATCAAGGGCGAGGGCGTGGATGCGCGCCACCAGATCGGGGCCAAGGGCGGCATGAACCGCGCGGTGGCGGGCAAGGCGCGGCAAGGCGGCAAGGGCGGGGGCGCGCAGGATGACGGTGAAATGGGTCTCGCCCGCTTCGCGCCAGCCGGCGTGGCCGCGGTGCTTTTCGCTGTCGTCGTGGATTTCCAGCCGCTCAAGCACAAAGGCAGCCTGAAGCCGGGCCTCAAGTTCGGCGGCAATGGTCATTTGTGGCTTTGCCCCCTTCACTCTTCTGCGCAATGCCCTAAACTCGCGCCTCCGAGTCGGAAAGGCAAGCGCGATGACCAAACCACCCTTCGAGTTCGACCTCCGGGTGTCGTCCGACAAGAAACGGCGCAAGGTCGGGCGGCGCGGCATGTCGGGGGCGTTCGAGACCTCGACCAAGGGCTGCGAATTTCCGGGCTGTCAGGAAGCGGGGGTGTATCGCGCCCCCAAATCGCCCGAGTTGCTGGATGAATTCTTCTGGTTCTGCAAGGAGCATATCCGCGAATACAACCTGAAATGGAATTTCTTTCAGGGCACCAGTGACGACGATTTCCAGAAATTCCTCGACAAGGATCGGGTCTGGGGCCGCGACACCCAGCCCTTCGGCAAGCGCCCCGACGAGGGTCGGGCGTGGTCGCGGCTGGGGGTCAACGACCCGATCGAGATTCTGGGCAGCAATGCCACCCAGAACCCCGGTCGCACCGTCAACGCCGCCACCCGCAAGCTGCCGCCCAACGACCGCAAGGCGCTGGAGATCCTCGACGCCCGCGATACCTGGACCAAGCCGGAAATTCGCAAGCAATACAAAAGCCTGGTGAAGGATCTTCACCCTGACATGAACGGCGGCAACCGCGACGACGAGGACCGCCTGCAAGAGGTGGTCTGGGCTTGGGAGCAGATCAAGGACAGCCGCTATTTCCGCGACTGACTGGCCGTCATGCCGCCCGGAACGCCAGCGCCACCCCATTCATGCAGTAGCGCTTGCCGGTCGGTTTGGGACCATCGGGAAAGACATGGCCAAGGTGGCCACCGCAGCGGCGGCAATGCACCTCGGTTCGCACCGAGAACCAGCCGTCGTCATTGCGGGTGCGCACCGCCTCGGGGATCGGTTGCCAGAAACTGGGCCAGCCGGTGCCGCTGTCGAACTTGGTCGCCGATGAATAGAGCGCCAGATCGCAGCCGGCACAATGAAAGGTGCCGGTGCGTGTTTCGTGATCGAGCGGGCTGGAGCCGGAGCGCTCGGTCGCGGCCTCGCGCAGCACGGCAAAGGCTTCGGGCGAAAGCCGGGCGCGCCATTGCTCGACGCTGTGGGTGACCTCAAAGATTTCCTCGGCACGGGCGGCAAGGCCAGTTGCTGCCAACGCGAACATGGCGGTCGAGCCGGAAAGAACGGTTCTGCGACGCATCGGACTGCACTCCATTGTTGCTTGGCACGACTTTAGTCGAGCGCCATCGCGCGGCAAAATCACAATTGGTTGTGCTCACGCAAACCGGCGTATGGTGCCCAGTTTTGTCGCGCAGTGCCTTTCGCCTGCCGCCCCCTGTGCTATGTTGCAGCAAAATTGCAACGACGCGCCTCAACCGGCGCGGGAAATGGCGGACAGAATGCTGGATCAGAACGCGAAACCGACCGAAGACATCGACGTGCGCGAGGTGTTCGGGATCGAAACCGAAATGAAGGTCAAGGGCTTTGCCGACCGTGCCGACCGGGTGCCGGACATCGATCCGACCTACAAGTTCGACCCCGACACCACGCTCGCGATTCTGGCGGGCTTTACCCACAACCGCCGAGTCATCATCCAGGGCTATCACGGCACCGGCAAATCGACCCATATCGAACAGGTCGCGGCGCGGCTGAACTGGCCTTGCGTGCGGGTCAACCTTGACAGCCACATCAGCCGGATCGACCTGATCGGCAAGGACGCGATCAAGCTGCGCGACGGCAAGCAGGTGACCGAGTTTCACGAGGGCATCCTGCCCTGGGCGCTGCGCAACCCGGTGGCGATCGTGTTCGACGAATACGACGCCGGTCGCCCGGATGTGATGTTCGTGATCCAGCGGGTGCTGGAGCATGACGGCAAGCTGACCCTGCTCGATCAGAACGAGATCATCACCCCGAATCCGTATTTCCGCCTGTTTGCCACCTCGAACACCGTGGGCCTGGGCGATACCACCGGGCTTTACCACGGGGTGCAGCAGATCAATCAGGCGCAGATGGACCGCTGGAGCCTGGTCGCGACGCTGAACTACCTGTCGCACGACGCCGAAAGCGCCATCGTGCTGTCGAAGAACCCGCATTACAACCACGACAAGGGCCGCAAGACCATCAGCCAGATGGTGACGGTGGCCGATCTGACCCGCACCGCCTTCATGGCGGGCGATCTTTCGACCGTGATGAGCCCGCGCACCGTGATCAACTGGGCCCAGAACGCCGAGATCTTCCGCAGCATCGGCTATGCTTTCCGGCTGACCTTCCTCAACAAATGCGACGAGCTGGAGCGCCAGACCGTGGCCGAGTTCTATCAGCGCTGCTTTAACGAGGAACTGCCCGAGTCGGCGGCCAGCATGGCGATGAAATGAAGCGCGGGCTCATCCCTTCCTTGCGGTCGGTCTTCGCGGCTCCCACCTCAGCGAAGACGCCCGGGCGGGCGGATGAGCGGCGCGAACAGGCAGTGCGATGACCAAACCCACCGACAATCCGGCCGATCCGTTCAAGAAGGCCCTGGCCGAGGCCACCAAGACCATGGCGAATGACCGCGAGTTGTCGGTCGCCTATTCGGTTGATCCGCCGGGGATGACCCGCGAGGGCCTGCGCCTGCCGCAGGTCAGCCGCCGCATGACGCGTGACGAGGTGCTGCTGGCGCGTGGCACCGCTGACGCATTCGCGCTGAATCTGCGCTACCATGACGACGCCACCGCCAGCCGCTATGCCCCCGCCGGGCCGCTGGCGCGCGAAATTTATGACGCGATGGAGGTCGCGCGCTGCGAGGCTGTGGGGGCGCGGCTGATGCCCGGCACCGCCACCAACATCGACGCCAGGATCGCGCACGAGGCCGAACGCAAGGGCTATGGCCAGATCACCCAGGCTTCGGACGCGCCGCTGGCGGTGGCGGCGGGATACCTCGTGCGCCATCTGGCCACCGGGCGCGAGCTGCCGCGCGGGGCGGCCAACGTGATGGACCTGTGGCGCGGCTTCATCGAAGAGCAGGCAGGCTCGACCCTCGAGACCCTTGATGCCGCGCTGGCCGATCAGGCCGCCTTCGCGCGCCTGACCCGCAAGGTGATTGCCGATCTGGGCTACGGCGACCAGTTGGGCGACGACCCCGATCAGGACCAGCCTGACGATGGCGATGACGCCGAGGAAGATGCCGACCAGCCCGATTCGGCCGGTGACGAGCAGCAATCCGACGACAGTGACGCCGCCCCCGAGCAAAGCCAGGACCAGGAGCAGGATGCCAGCCAGGCCAAGGTCAGCATGGACGAAAATGCCGATGGCGAGCAGGGCGACGAGGCCGAACTGCCTGAAGGCGAGGCCCCGCACGAGCCGCCCGCCCCCGCCCCCCATTCCGATGCCGACCCGAACTACGTTGTCTATGCCACTGAATTCGATGAGGAAATCAAGGCTGAAGAGCTTGCCGAACCGGCCGAGCTGGAACGCCTGCGCGCCTATCTTGATCAGCAGTTGGAGCCGCTGAAAGGGGCGGTCTCGCGCCTTGCCAACAAGCTGCAACGCCGCCTGCAGGCGAAGCAGAATCGCGCCTGGGAGTTTGACCTGGAAGAGGGCACGCTTGACGCGGCGCGGCTGGCGCGGGTGGTGGCCAACCCGACCACGCCGCTGTCGTTCAAGCGCGAGAAGGACACCGAGTTCCGCGATACCTGCCTGACGCTCTTGCTGGACAACTCGGGCTCGATGCGCGGGCGGCCGATCTCGATCGCCGCGATCTGCGCCGATGTGCTGGCCCGCACCATGGAGCGCTGTCAGGTCAAGGTCGAGATTCTGGGTTTCACCACCCGCGCCTGGAAAGGTGGCCAAAGTCGCGAGAAGTGGCTGGCAAACGGCCGCCCGCAGCAACCGGGGCGGCTGAACGATCTGCGCCACATCATCTACAAGGCCGCCGATGCGCCGTGGCGGCGGGCCCGTAACGCCTTGGGGCTGATGATGAAAGAGGGCTTGCTCAAGGAAAACATCGACGGCGAGGCGCTGGAATGGGCGCACCGGCGGCTGGCCGGGCGGCGCGAGGCGCGCAAGATCCTGATGGTGATTTCCGACGGCGCGCCGGTCGATGATTCGACCCTGTCGGTCAACAGCGCCAACTATCTCGAAAAGCACCTGCGCGACGTGATCACCATGGTCGAGCGCCGCAAACAGGTGGAACTGATCGCGATCGGCATCGGCCACGACGTGACGCGCTACTACGGCCGGGCAGTGACGATCACCGATGTCGAGCAACTGGCCGGGGCGATGACCGAACAACTGGCCGGGCTGTTCGACGCTGATCCGAGGATGCGGGCGCGGGTGCTGGGGATGCGGAAGGTCGGGTGAAGGGGGGCTTTCCGCCCCCCTCTTTGCCTCGCGGCAAATTCACCCCCCGAGAATATTTGAGCAAAGAAGAAGGGCAAAGGATGTTTCAGAGTTTTGCAAGCAGTGCCAGCCCGGAACAAGGCCCCGCCCGGCTGGCGGCGTTGCGCCAGGCCCTGGCCGCCGACGGGCTGGCAGGCTTTCTGGTGCCGCGCGCCGATGCCCATCAGGGCGAATACGTGGCCGACCACGACGCGCGGCTGGCGTGGCTGACCGGTTTCACCGGCTCGGCCGGGTTCTGCATCGTGCTGCCCGACGTCGCCGGGGTGTTCATCGACGGACGCTACCGGGTGCAGGTCAAGGGGCAGGTCGATCTTGGCCATTTCACCCCGGTGCCCTGGCCGGAGGTCAAACCGGGCGACTGGATCAAGGCGCATCTGGCGGCGGGCAAGCTGGGCTATGACCCCTGGCTGCATACTGCTGACGAGATTGCAGGACTTGAGACTTCACTTGAGAAAATCGGCGTAACGCTCTGCGCGACCAGCAATTATATTGATTCAATCTGGCCGGATCAGCCCGCTCCGCCGATCGGCCTTGCCTTTGCCCACCCCGATGCGCTGGCGGGCGAGACCAGTGCGGCCAAACGTGCGCGGCTGGCCGAAGGCTTACGCGCGGCGGGGCAACGGGCGGCGGTGATCACTCTGCCCGACTCGATCTGCTGGCTGTTGAACATCCGGGGTGCGGACGTGCCGCGCAATCCGGTGCTGCACGGCTTTGCCATCCTGCACGACGACGCGCGGGTGACCTTGTTTGCCGAGGCCGCCAAGTTCGACCCGCCTGCCCGCGCGCATCTTGACACCGAGGTTGCGCTGCGCCCGCCTGCCGATCTGCTGCCCGCCCTGCGCGCCCTGCAAGGCCCGGTGCGGCTGGATCGCGCCACCGCGCCGCTGGCGCTGCGCGTTGCCCTCGATGATGCCGGGGTGCCTTGCCAGTGGGGCGATGATCCCTGCCGCCTGCCCAAGGCCTGCAAGAACCCGGTCGAGATTGCCGCCACCCGCGAGGCGCACCGGCGCGACGGCGCGGCGATGGTCGAATTCCTGGCCTGGCTTGACGCCACGGCACCGCAGGGCGGGCTGAGCGAGATCGACGTGGTGCGCGCCTTAGAGGGCTTTCGCCGCGCCACCAATGCGCTGCACGACATCAGCTTTGATACCATCTGCGGTGCCGGTCCGAACGGCGCGATCATGCACTACCGCGTGACCGACGACTCGAACCGCCTGATCGGGGCGAACGAGCTGCTGCTGGTCGATTCGGGGGCGCAGTATGTCGATGGCACCACCGACATCACCCGCACCATCGCGGTCGGCGACCCTGGCACCCTGGCACGCGAAGCCTATACCAGGGTGCTGCAAGGCCTGATCGCGATCAGCCGGGTGCGCTTTCCGCGCGGGCTGGCAGGGCGCGATATCGACCCGTTGGCGCGCTATCCGCTATGGCTGGCGGGGCAGGATTTCGACCATGGCACCGGCCACGGGGTGGGCGCGTTCCTGTCGGTGCATGAAGGCCCGCAGCGCATCAGCCGGATCTCCGAGGTGGCGCTGCTGCCCGGCATGATTCTGTCGAACGAGCCCGGCTACTACCGCGAAGGCGCGTTCGGCATCCGGCTTGAGAACCTGATCGTGGTGCAACCGGCCCCTGCCCTGCCCGGCGGTGATCCGCGCGACCAGCTTGATTTCGAGACCCTGACCTTCGTGCCGTTTGATCGCCGCCTGATTCTGACCGATCAGCTTGCCCCCGGCGAGCGCGCCTGGCTGAACCGCTATCACGGCGAAGTCCGCGACAAGATCGCGCCGCGCCTTGCCGACCCCGCCCGCGCCTGGCTGATCAAGGCCACCGAGCCGCTCTAGCTTTCTTACTGGTTCAAATATCCCCGCCGGAGGCACCCGCCAGGCCGGCGGGCGCGGGTCAGCCCGCCGCCGCCTCGGCGGCCACCTTGCGGATGCGCGCGACCATGGCGCGCAGGCCGTTCGAGCGCTGCTGCGACAGGTGGTCTTGCAGGTCAAGTCGCCCCAGTTCGGCCACCGCATCCACCCGACCCACCTCGTCCACCGTCAGTCCGGCGTAAAGCGCATGCAGCACCGCGATCAGCCCCTGCACGATCATCGCGTCCGATTCGCCCTGAAAATCGAACCTCGCCCCCGACCCCTGCCCCGTGATCAGCGGCCTGATCCAGACCTGACTGGCGCAGCCGTCAACCTTGGTGGCAGGCACCCGAAACGCCGGATCGAGCGGTGCCATGGCGCGGCCAAGCTCGATCACATGGCGATAGCGGTCTTCCCAGTCGCCAAGAAATTCGAAAGTCTCGGCAAGGTCCTCGAAAGCGGCGGTGGCCATGGCATCTCTCCTCTGCCGCCCTGACCTAGGGGGTTCGCGCCCGAAGGTCCAGTGCCCCCCCGCGCGGCGGCTTTTCAAAGCCCGCTGCATCGGCTACCCAAGGGCAGGGTGAACAAAGGAATCGGCATGAAAAAATCGCTGTTGGCGGCCATGGCGGTGGTGCTGCTGGTTTCGGCCTGCGCCTCGTTGCGCACGTCCAAGCTGAACCCGTTCAACTGGTTCGGTCGCTCGCAGGCGACCGCGACGGCGGCGGCGGTATTGCCCGGCCCCGAAGCCGATGCCCGCCCGCTGGTCGAGCAGGTGCTGTCGCTGGCGGTCGAGGCGATGCCGGGCGGCGCGATCGTGCGCGCCACCGGCCTGCCGCCGACCCAAGCCTGGTGGAATGCCGAACTGGTGGCGCTGCCGATCACCGACGGCAAGCTGGTCTATGATTTCCGCATGCTGCCGCCGCCGCAACCGGCGGCGGTATCGACCCAACGCTCGCGCGAGATTACCGCGGCGGTGTTTGTCTCGACAATGACGTTGGACGGCGTGACCTCGATCACGGTGCAGGGGGCGTTGAACGCCCGCACCAGCAGGCGCTAGGCCGATCAGTCAAGCCGGGGCGTTGACGATCTGAACCTGATTGCCGCGCGCGGTCAGCGCGATCTCGCCGCCGCACAAGCGCAGCGCATCGCCGCCGAAAGCCTCAAGCCGCCAGCCGGTCAGGCTGGGCAGATCGCGCGCGCCTGCGGCAATGGCGTCAAGCTCGGCGGCGCTGGCGATCAGCCGCGCCGCCACCCCCAGGTTTTCCGACTTGGCCTTCAAGAGCACCCGCAGCAGATCAGCCAGGGCCGGATTGACCTGCAACTGCGCGTGCGCGAGGTCGGGCTTGGGCAGGTCTTCGGTCTTGGTTTCGACCCCGGCCTTGACCGCGGCCAGAATGCCGTCGGCAATGTCGCCGCGCCGCCCTTCGCGCAACAGCAGGCGCGAGCGGCCCAGGTCATCGATGTTGGCGGGCCGGGTCGAGGCCAGTTCCAAGAGCGCGTCATCCTTCATCACCCGCGCGCGCGGCACGTTGTGGCCCTGGGCATAGGTCTCGCGAAACCGCGCCAACTCGCGCACCACCGCCAGAAACCGCCCCGAGGTGGTGCGGGTCTTGATCCGCTGCCAGGCCTCGGCGGGGGTCACGGTATAGGTGGCGGGGCGGGTCAGGATCGCCAGTTCCTCGGCCACCCAGGCTTCGCGCCCGCTTTTGGCGATCTGCGCCGCAAGGCTTTCATAGACCCCGCGCAGGTGGGTGACATCAGCCAGCGCGTATTCCTTCTGTGCCTCGGACAGCGGGCGGTGCTGCCAGTCGGTGAAACGCGAGCTCTTGTCGATGGTCTCGCGCATGATCTTCTTGACCAGGGTCTCGTAACCCACCTGCTCGCCATGGCCGCAGACCATGGCCGCCACCTGGGTGTCGAACAGCGGATCGGGGAAAACCCCGCCCTCGACGAAGAAAATCTCGAGATCCTGGCGCGCGGCATGGAATACCTTGACCGTCGTGCGGTGGCGGAACAGATCGTAGAGCGGATCAAGCGACATGTCCGCGCCCGCGATCGGATCGACCAGCACCGCCGCGCCATCCTTGCCCGGCAGCGCCATCTGGATCAGGCAGAGCTTCGACCAATAGGTGCGCTCGCGCAGAAACTCGGTGTCGATCGTGACATAGGGCGCGGCCTTGGCGGCGGCACAGAAGGTGGCAAGGTCGTCGGTCGTGGTGATGGTTCGCATCGGGGTTCCGCAAGGCTGGGGTTGGGCGGGGGCATCCCGCTGCCTTGCTATAGGGGGCGGGGGGTGAAAATGAAAGCCCCGCGACCGGCAAGCGGGGGGCGCTCCGCGCGGGGATATTTAGGCCAGCAAGAATTCAGGGCAGGAAGATCGGGGTGAGGTCGCCCGTCGCAAAGCGCCTGAGCACGGCGGGGTAAAGCCGGTGTTCCTGGGCCAGCACCCGCGCGGCAAGGCTGGAAGCACTGTCGCCGGGCAGGATCGGCACCCGCGCCTGACCAAGGATCGGACCGGCGTCAAGGGCGGCGGTCACCAGATGGACGGTGCAGCCGGCCTCGGCGTCGCCCGCGTCAAGCGCGCGCTGGTGGGTGTGAAGACCGGGATAGCGCGGCAACAGCGAGGGGTGGATGTTGAGCATCCTGCCGGTGAACCGGGCGACAAATGCCGGGGTCAGCACCCGCATGAAGCCCGCAAGGCACAGGATATCGGGGGCGGCGGCAAGGATCGGTTCCAGCAGGGCGGTCTCGAAGGCGGCACGGTCGCCGGCAAAGGCGCGGTGATCAACGGCGGCGGTGGCAATGCCAAGGGCTGCGGCGGCGACCAGACCGCCCGCCTGCGGATCGTTTGATGCAACCAGCACCGGGCGGGCGGGATGATCGCCGGTCATCGAGCGCACCAGCGCCAGCATGTTCGAGCCACCCCCGGAAATCAGGATGGCAACGCGTTTCACAGCAACTGCCCCGACGTGATGACCCCCGCGCCACCCGCCCCGCGTGCCACCACCCGGCCCAGCCGGATCACGGTTTCGCCCTGCCCGGCCAGAACCGCAGCCACCGCTTCGGCGCGCGCCGGATCAACCACGGCGATCATGCCGATGCCGCAGTTGAAGGTCTTGAGCAGTTCCGGCTGCGACATGCCTGCGGTTTGCGCCAGCCAGCGAAACACCGGCGGCAGGGCCCAGGTGCCAAGGTCGATGGCGCAGGCCAGGGTTTGCGGCAGCACCCGCGGCGGGTTTTCGACCAATCCGCCGCCGGTGATATGCGCGAGGCCATGCACCCCGCCGGCGCGGATCGCGGCCAGCGCGGATTTGACGTATAGCCGGGTCGGTGCCAGCAGCGCCGCCCCCAGCGACCCCGGCCCGAAGGGCGAGGGCGCATCCCAGCCAAGCCCCGCGCGCGCCACCACCTTGCGCACGAAGGAATAGCCGTTGGAATGGACCCCGCTTGAGGCCAGCCCCAGCAGCACGTCGCCCGCCGCCACCCCGGCGGGCAGATCAGTGCCACGCTCCATCGCGCCGACCGCAAACCCGGCCAGATCGAAGTCGCCGCCGTGATACATGCCCGGCATTTCGGCGGTCTCGCCGCCGATCAGAGCGCAACCCGAGGCCGCACAACCGGCGGCAATGCCCGCGATGACGCGCGCGGCCTGCTCGACCTCGAGCTTGCCGGTGGCAAAATAATCGAGAAAGAACAGCGGCTCGGCCCCCTGGCACACGAGATCGTTGACGCACATCGCAACCAGGTCGATGCCGATGGTATCGAGCGCACCAGTGTCGATGGCGATGCGCAGCTTGGTGCCGACGCCATCGGTTGCAGCCACCAGCACCGGGTCGTGGTAGCCCGCCGCCTTGAGGTCGAACAGCGCGCCAAAGCCGCCAAGCCCGCTCATCACGCCGGGCCTTGCCGTGCGCTTGGCGGCGGGTTTGATGTGCTCGACCAGCGCATTGCCCGCCTCGATATCGACGCCCGCATCGGCATAGGTCAGCCCGTGATGTTGGGTCTTGTCTGGCATGGTCATGCTGGTCCCCGGCGCTGCTTGTGATGACCGACCGCATAGACGATCCGGCCCGCGCGTGCAACGCCGTGTCACCCGCGCCAGCCTTGACCTGCCCGCCGCATGCGCCTAATTCAGCCCGAGGTCGGGCCTGTAGCTCAATGGTCAGAGCAGGGCGCTCATAACGCCTTGGTTGGGGGTTCGAGTCCCTCCGGGCCTACCAAACCCCATCTGAAGATTCTTTATTGTCATTTTCATGGTTGCTTCCCCGGCCAAGGTGGACCGGGGCAAGCGCGGGGCGTCAGGGCCGGAGCAGGCGGAACGCTGCCGCGGCACCCCAGCCCGCCACCACCGCGACGACCAGTGCCAGCAGGCCGTAGGCCAGCGGCTGCTCAAAGGCCATGCGGGTGAAGAAGCGCTCGAGCCCTTCCTTGCGCACCCCGATCCGGCGCTCCAGCGCATCGACCACCACACCGCCGCGGGTCAGGAAGATGCGCACCCGGTAGTCGCCCTCGATCAGATTGGCGGGCAGCGCCACATCGGCGCGAAACAGGGTATCCTCGGTCAGCGCCACCGCCCCCTCGGCCCGGCTGTAAAGTCCGGCGTCGGTCTGGATGCGCAGCAGTGCATCGACAAAGGTCGGCGCGTCCTCGGCCTCAGCCGCGATGCCGACCGCACGGATGGCGCGCGGAATGGTGATCTTGTGGCGCAGGTCTTCGGTGTTCGACAGAATCAGCTCCAGCGGCCCGGTGCTGGCCACCGCGTAAAAGCTGGGGGCGCGGTCGATGGTGACTTCGGCGCGGTTGATCCAGATGCCGAAGCGGCGATCCTTGCGGCGCACGATCTGCGGCAGGGCCGGGCCCTCGACGGTGATGATCACCTCGAGCGGTGCGCCGGTGGGGGCGGGGCTTTCGCGCCTGACCGCGCCGTAGATCAGAATCTCGGAGCCGACAAAACTGGCGGTGATCGAGACCGCGTTCTGGCTGAGACCGGCCACGATCTGCTCGCCATCGCTGGCGGCCGCGGGGGCCGCCAGCAGCAGCCAGAGGGCAACCAGCCGGATCATGGCAACCGCCCGGCGGTGACCGAATAGAACTCGGACGGGGTGAGCAGCAGATCAAGCGCCACCTTGACGCAGACCACCAGCACCAGAAGCGCCAGCAGGATGCGCAACTGCTCGGCCCGCAGCCGCACGCCCACCCGCGCGCCAAGCTGCGCCCCGATCACCCCGCCCATGATCAGCACCAGCGCCAGCAGGATGTCCACCGTCTGGTTGGTGACGGCATGGGCCACGGTGGTGAACGCGGTCACGAACATGATCTGGAACATCGAGGTGCCGATCACCACCCGGGTCGGCATGCCCAGCAGGTAGATCATCGCGGGCACCATGATGAAGCCGCCGCCGACCCCCATGATCGCCGCCAGAAACCCCACCAGCGCCCCCACCAGCAGCGGCGGCAGCACCGAGACATAAAGCCCCGAAGCGCGGAACTTGATCTTGAGCGGCAGCCGGTGCACCCAGGTATGGGTATGGGCGCGCCGCACCGGGGCCGCACTGCCGCGCGCCCTGAGCAGGCTGCGCAGGCTTTCGTGCAACATCAGCGCGCCCACCAGACCGAGAAACAGCACGTAACTGAGCTGGACGAAAACGTCGATGTGGCCCGCCGCACTCAGCCGCGCAAAGACCCAGATCCCCGCCACCGATCCCGCCATGCCGCCCGCCAGCAGCACAAATCCCATGCGGAAATCGACCGCCTTGCGCTTCAGTTGCGCCAGCACCCCCGACACCGACGAGGCCACCACCTGATTGGCCCCGGTCGCCACCGCCACGGCGGGCGGAATACCGATGAAGAACAGCAGCGGCGTGATCAGAAACCCGCCGCCCACCCCGAACATGCCGGACAGAAACCCCACCACACCGCCCATCCCCAAGAGCAGGAAGGCGTTGACGGAAACCTCGGCAATGGGGAGGAAAAGCTGCATCGGGCCAAGGGGAAAGAGGGACGGGATGACCCAAGACTTGCGCGCCTTGTGCCGTATTGTCAAACGCTTGTCCCGCAGCGCCCGGAGCAGGATGTGCCGTGATGGGAACGGTGTCTTCGAACTTTTTCTTGCCGGATTTGATTTCAATCAAATCCGGCCGCGCCTGCCTGCCCCCGGCAGGCGCGAAATGCGCCCGCCAGGCAGGCGCGGCCGGATTTTCAAAGCCTCGGCCAGGCCGAACAGCCCTTGCCTTGCGGCCTCACGGCCTTCAGGCAAGGGACCGGGCGGCCTTGCCCCGCAAGGCCGCGCATCCGGTCCCGGTGCCCAATACCAAAGGTCGGAATGATTGTCAGGCTTCCGGCAAACTTCATCACGCTCAGCGTTCCTTGACGTAGGGCTGGCCACCGGCGCGCGGCGGGATCGCCTTGCCGACAAACCCGGCCAGGATCACCACCGTCAGGATGTAGGGCAGCGCCTGGGTGAACTGCACCGGAATCATCACCACCCCGAGGTCGATGTTCTGATAGCGGATCGCGATCGCCTCGAGCAGGCCGAACAGGCTGCACGCCAGCAGTGCATACCACGGTCGCCACTTGGCAAAGATCAGCGCCGCCAGCGCGATGAAGCCCTTGCCCGCCGTCATCTCGCGCCCGAACCCGGCCGACAGGGCGGTGGAAAGATAGGCCCCGGCCAGCCCGCACAGGATGCCCGCGATCATTACCGCCGCATAGCGCAAGCCCACCACCGAAACCCCGGCGGTATCGACCGCCGCCGGGTTTTCGCCCACCGCCCGCAGCCGCAACCCGAACCGGGTGCGGTAAAGCAGCCACGCCGTGCCCGGCACCAGCGCGAGTGCCAGATAGACCAGGATCGAGTGGCCCGAGATCAGCTCGAAATAGATTGGGCCAAGGATCGGCACATCCTTCAACGCCCCGGCGAACGGCAGGGTGATCGGCTCGAACCGCGCCGCCCCCGCGAGCGCCGGGGTGCGCCCGCCCAGCCCGAACCAGTATTGCCCGAGCAGCACCGTCATCCCCGAGGCCAGAAAGTTGATCGCCACGCCGGAAATCAACTGATTGCCGCGAAAGGTGATCGAGGCCAGACCGTGGATGCCGGCAAACAGCATCGAGGCCCCGATCCCCGCCGCCAGCCCCAGCCAGACATTGCCGGTCACCGCCGCCGCCGCCCCCGAGGCAAAGGCCGCAACCAGCATCTTGCCTTCGAGGCCGATGTCGAAAATTCCCGAGCGCTCCGAGAACAGCCCGGCAAGGCAGGCCAGCAGCAACGGCGTGGCCAGCCGCACCGCCGAGTCAAGCACCTGAATGATCGAGGCAAAGTCCATCACTTCGGCCCTTTGCGCAACAGCAGGAAGACCTGCTCGACCGGGCGGCGCACCATGTCGTCAAGCGCGCCGGTGAACAGGATCACCAGCGCCTGGATCACCACGATCAGATCGCGCGGGATCTTGGTCCACAGCGCCAGCTCCGCCCCGCCCTGGTAAAGGAAGCCGAACAGGATCGCCGCCAGAAACACCCCGAACGGGTGGTTGCGCCCCATCAGCGCCACCGCAATGCCGATGAAGCCCGCCCCCTCGACGCTGTTCAGAAGCAGCCGGTTGGCCTCGCCCTGCACCGCGTTGACCGCCATCATGCCCGCCAGCGCCCCCGAAATCAGCATCACATAGATGGTGATCCTGACCGGGTTGATGCCGGCATAGATCGCCGCTTTTTCCGATTTGCCGAAGGCGCGGATCTGGTAGCCCAGCCTTGTGCGCCAGACCAGCGCCCAGACCAGCACGCAGGCCACCATCGCGATCAGCAGGCTGATGTTGGCCGGGGTGCTTTTGGAAAACGGGATGCCGAACACCGCCAGAACCTGATGCAGGCCGGGCAGGTTGGTGACTTCGGGAAAGCGCGCCGAGGCCGGGTCCATGCTGCCCTTGGGGCGCAGCACGTTGACCAGCAGGTAGTT
>Ga0210039_1002317_pt1 | contig 15917 bp, 17 predicted proteins | sample CryGeyCG2114_250_3_FD_185460 | JGI IMG/M metagenome (GOLD analysis project Ga0210039, IMG submission 185460) | Groundwater microbial communities from aquifer - Crystal Geyser CG17_big_fil_post_rev_8/21/14_2.50 (SPAdes) (version 2) | ecosystem: Environmental > Aquatic > Deep subsurface >...
GTTGGGGCTTTAGCCCCGTACAACCACGGCCTACCCCTTGCGGGTGTAACCCGACGGGTTTGAAATTATCGTTCGCTGTCGGACTGAAGTCCGACCCACAAAACACCCGCCGCCTTCTGTGGATCGGACTTCAGTCCGACATCTTTGCCAGCTTGCGGTATTTGAGCCAGGTGGTGCGCGTGTTCATGCACGCGATCTGCCACCCCGCGACACCATCCAGCACACCCAATCGAATGAAATAAGTCCGCACAAACGCCCACCCCGCGCTCAGGGCGGCGCCAGCCAGATTCGAACGCCTTCCCGCCTGAAACATCTGTTGCGCGGCCGCGCTGGAGTAATGCTCGACCTTGCGCTCGACATCATTCATGGTGAGGTAGCTGTAATGCAGCAGCGGGCTTTTCAGCTTTGCGCTGGCGCCGTTGAGTTGCACACTTTCATGCACCAGGCTATCCGAAAATCGCCCGGCATCGCGCTTGAACAGGCGCAGCACATAGTCCGGATACCAGCCGCTGTGATGGATGAACGTCCCACAGAATTGCGACAGGCGCGGGCAGTAATAGCCCTCTGCCTTGTCGTCGCGCATGACCTGTTCCAGTTCGGCGCGCAGCTCCGGCGTCACGCGCTCGTCGGCGTCAATGGAGAACACCCAGTCGGATGTCGCATAACCGAGCGCGCGGTTCTTTTGCAGACCGAAGCCGGGCCAGTCGTGTTCATACACTTTGGCGCCCATTTCGCGCGCGATGGCAGTGGCGTCATCCGTGCTGCCGGAATCGACCACGATGATCTCGTCCGCCCACGCCACCGATTCCAGACAGGCGCGAATGTTGGCGGCTTCATTTTTGGTGATGAGGATGACTGACAGCGAAGGCACGGTTAATGTCCGTTCGATGTCGGTACATACTCAGGCACCCAGCGCCTCAGATGTTCACGCACTACCTGATCGGTATTCGCCTGATCAGCACTTACCCATTCCAGCATCGCCTGCAATTCGGCCGAAGCGACCTGGCGTGCCTGCGCGATACGCAACTTGGGGTGCGGCGTGGGCAACGTATTCTCGTCGTCGGCCAGCACCTCTTCATACAATTTCTCTCCGGGTCGCAACCCGCTGAATTCGATCTTGACATCGTCTTCGCTCAATCCGGACAGGCGGATCATGGTGCGCGCCAGATCAACGATCTTCACCGGTTCGCCCATGTCGAGCACGAAGATCTCGCCGCCCTTGCCCATGTAACCGGCCTGCATCACCAGTTGCGCCGCTTCGGGGATGGACATGAAGTAGCGCGTGATCTCGGGGTGCGTCACGGTGACGGGCCCGCCTCTGGCAATCTGCTCGCGGAACTTGGGAATGACACTGCCGTTGCTGCCCAGCACATTGCCGAAGCGCACGATGACAAAACGTGTATCTCCCTCACCCCCATCCCCTCTCCCCGAGGTAGAGGGGAGAATACGGCGTTGCAGTCCCTGACAAACCATCTCGGCCATACGCTTTGTGGTCCCCATCACATTGGTCGGATTGACTGCCTTGTCGGTGGAGATCAACACCAATTTCTGCACGCCGTGCTTCTGCGCGCATTGCGCCAATTGCCAGGTGCCGAACACATTGTTGCGCACCGCCTGCCAGGCATTACCGCGTTCCATCAGCGGCACATGCTTATAGGCGGCGGCATGGAACACCACGCTTGGTTTACATTCCGAAAATACTTCTTCCAGCCGCATCGCATCACGCACATCGCCCGCAAGATAGGCGATATCCAGCTGCGGGAAACGCTCTTTGAGCTCCTGTTCGATGGTGTACAAGGCGAATTCGCCGGCGTCATACAGCACCAACTTCTTTGGGGTAAAAAGGGCGATCTGGCGACACAATTCGGAGCCGATGGAGCCGCCCGCGCCAGTCACCAATACCACCTTGCCGGTCAGTTGCTCATGCAGCCCGGCGGCGTCCAGTTGGATCGGATCGCGTCCCAACAAATCGTCCAACTCCACCGCGCGCAATTGCGAGATGGCGACGCGCCCGCTCAACAAGTCGTCGAAAGCCGGCACGGTCAGCGCCTTGATGCCTTGCTGGTTCGCCATGTCAATTACCTTTTTGCGCAACTGATGCGAAGCGGAAGGCATAGCGATAATGACTTGCCCGACCCCAAGTTTTTTCGACCAATGGGTCAGACTATCCAGTTTGCCGAGAACTTTGATGCCGTTGAGTGTGCACCCTTGTTTGCTCCGATCGTCATCGAGAAATCCGACCAGGCGCCAATCATTGCTGCGCGCCAATTCTTTGGAAAGCGCCACCCCGGACTCTCCCGCCCCTAGCACGATGACAGGCTCGCCACGCAGCGCCATGCCTGCATAAAGTGCCCGTTCCTTCCACAACCGATAGACCAGGCGGCTGCCACCCATAAGCAGAAGCAAAAGTAGCGGATAGAGCACGAGCACCGAGCGCGGGATGATCACTTCCAAGCGCAGCATCCAGAACAACAACGGTATCGAAACCGTACCCATTGACACAGCAAAAAGGATGCGGCGCAAATCCGGGATGCTGGCATAACGCCAAATGCCCTGATATAAACCAAAGCGCCAGAAAATCAAGGCTTGAAGCGGCACGATGCAACCCAGTGTGCGCCACATTTCACTCGAGAACTCCGCGGGCGGAGTGAAATTGAAGCGCAATAGATAGGCAAAGTACCATGCGATGATCGTTGCTATCGCATCATGTAAAGCGGCCATCAGGCTGCGAATATGCGGAATCTTCATAAATTCAATGGCCTTGAGAAATTAAGTCTGAATGCGTGTTCATTGCACAGCGCGCTGCATTACTTCTTCAACCGCCCTGACAGTGCGCTGCATCTGTTCCGCTCCGAGCGTGGGGTGAACCAGGAACATCAAACTGGTTTCACCCAATTCCCCGGCCACACGCAATCTTTCCGCAGGGCGGGATGAAGTGCCTTCGAAAGCCTTCTCCAGATAAATCTCGCTGCAGGAACCGCTGAAGCATGGCACACCCGCATCGTTGATCGCCTGCATGATTCGGTCCCTGCTCCATTCCTTGTGCAACCTTTCCGGCTCCACAAAAACATAGTATTTGTAGTACGCATGGCCGATCTCTGCTGCCGGCAGAGTCACGCGCAACCCCGGTATCCCGGCGAAACCGGAACTCAGGATCGCTGCATTTTCCCGGCGTTGCGCCACCCAGGCTGACAGTTTCCGAAGCTGAATACGGCCAAGGGCGGCCTGCATCTCGGTGATGCGCCAATTGGTGCCAAAGGAATCATGCAGCCAGCGAAAACCCGGCGGATGCGGACGGTTGTAAAGCGCGTCGAAGCTCTTCCCATGGTCTTTAAATGCCCACGCCTTTCCCCATACGTCCTCATCGTTCAACACCAGCATGCCGCCTTCGCCGCCGGTGGTAATGATCTTGTCCTGACAAAAAGAGAATGCCGCAGCATGGCCGAACGACCCGACCGGGCGACCACGATAAGTCGCTCCGTGTGCTTGCGCGCAATCTTCGATCACCTTGATGCCGCGCGCATTGGCGAAGGCCATGATGCTGTCCATATCACACGGCCAACCGGCCAAGTGCACTGGAATAATGGCCCTGGTGCGAGCTGTCACGACGCGCCTGATCGATTCCAGCGTGATGTTCTGGCTGACCGGATCGACATCCGCGATGACCGGGATGGCGCCGCGCATCACTGCGGCGCTGGCAGACGCGATGAACGTCCTGCTGCTGGTGATCACCTCGTCGCCCTGCCCGATGTCAAACGCATACAACGCCAATTCAAGCGCAACCGTGCCATTGGCTAACGCAATCGCGTGGCGCGTGCCGGTATATGCGGCGTACTCACGCTCGAACTGCCGCGCTTCATCACCGGTCCAGTAGTTGACTTTGCCGGATCGCAACACGGCGGCCACCGCAGCGATCTCATCCTCGTCGTAATGCGGCCAAGGTAAAAATGGGGTCGCGTTGCCCGGGTTGCTTTTTGTTTTCATATTCTCATCTGATCGGTTTTGCCGGTGACCCAACAACAGTCATTCCATCTTCAATATCACTGAGCACCGTCGCACCCGCGCCGACGGTCACGTCTTTGCCAATATGCAAATTCGGGTGCACCACCGCGCCGGCACCGATCAAACTGTTGTTGCCAATTTCGATCCCGCCACACAGCGTCACGCCGGGAGCAACATGCACCGCATCGCCTATTATGCAATCGTGATCGATGAGCGCGCCAGTATTCACGATCGCGTTGCGGCCGATCCGGCTATCCGAATTGATCACGGTTCCCGCCATGACGACCGAGCCCGCTCCGAAACTGGCACCCCGCGCCAATTGCGCGGAGGGGTGAACGAGCGCGTCGCATAAACTTCCGCCGTTGGCGATCAGCCATGCCGCGACCTTGAGCCGAATCGCATTGTCTCCAATCGCCACCACGACACGATGTGCCCGCAATAAATTCACCGGCGCCAGAAGCGCGTCCTTTCCACCCAGCACCTCGTAGCCATAGACCATCTGTCCGTGCAGCGCAGCATTGTCGTCAAACAACGCCCGCACAAGTACACCCGACTTTTCGGCGATATCGATAACGACCTTGGCGTGACCGCTCGCCCCGAATATCAAAATGCCCTTGTCACTCATCGATGTTTTTTTCTTGTTCATTCAAAATGGTCCATTAGGGAAGCGCCTCCCCTCATCCCCACCCTTTTCCCGGCGGGAGAAGGACTCGCATCCCTCGCCCTTTGGGAGAGGGATTGAGGGTGAGGGAAGGGGGGCATGAACACCTCCATGAATTTTGAAAAGTTCAATCGTAAACAGTCTGGGTTCATTGCCGATCTTTCGCCGTGATGGATGTCCCCCGAAATTTTTCCATCGTCACATTTCCGGCCTGGCTGACACCTTCAGATCGCACGACTTTTTTCACGGTCAGCCACAGGATTTTCAAGTCCAGCCAAAATGAACGGTGATCCACATACCAAACGTCATACTTGAACTTGTCTTCCCAACTGATGGCATTTCGGCCATTGACTTGCGCCCAGCCCGTGATGCCCGGCTTCACCAAATGCCGCCGTGTCTGCTCGGCATTATATAGGGGCAGATACTCCATCAGCAGCGGTCTGGGGCCAACCAGACTGAGATCACCCTTCAGAACATTGAACAATTGCGGCAATTCATCCAGGCTGAACCTGCGCAAAAAACTGCCGAAGCGTGTCATGCGTTCTTCATCCGGCAGCGGTTTCCCATCCCCATCGCAAGCCTGCAACATGGTGCGAAATTTATAAACGTAGAACGGCATTGCATTCAGTCCGGGGCGTTGCTGGCGAAACAACACAGGCGCCCCCAGGTTGATTCGTACCAGCAAAGCGAGCACCGCGATCAGCGGCCAGATCAGCGTGATCACCAGCAGTGCGACGACAAGATCAAACACCCGTTTCATTCCGCGGATCCTTTAAAGGGCACCTCTATCAATTCAAATTCCGTCATTACGGCCCTTCGATAAGCTCAGGACAGGCTGACCTTCGGTCAGGCCGGAATCCAGCGGTTTAAATTAAAATGCTTTTATGTCAGTGCGTGGCACTGTCTGTTTTATTACTCAGCAGTCAGAAATTAAAGCTACAAAAATGGAAGCTGAAATGTGGGAGCCCGATTGATCGGGCGATGGTCACCTTACCAATCGCCCGATCAATCGGGCTCCCACAACAGTGAGTTGGCTTGAGTAATAATTTCGGTTTTTCGAATAGATGTCGCCTAACTAACTGACTGCTGTGTAACTGGACACCGGCCTGCGCCGGTGTGACGAATTTATCCCGAATTTTCCATTAGGCCTGTAGGTCGGACTTCAGTCCGACATGTCGGGTTAAAGCCCCTTCATTCATAGAGGCGTCCATTTCCCAATGGATAATTTGGGTTTATAGAGGTGCCCTAAATTTTGACTGCCTCGCAGCCTCGCAGCATGGCAGCATGTTTTAACCGCTGGATCCAGGCCTGACCGAAGGTCAGCCTGTCCTGTGAGTTTACCGAAGGGCCGGAATGAAGCGCATTTTTATTTTCTGAACTCATATTCTCACCCGGTAAAAATCCAGCCATGCCGCAGACAATTTTTCGCTCGAAAAAACATTGGTTGCCCTTTCTCTCGCCTGTCTTCCGAGTTGCAACCGAAGCATCCTATTGCCACTCAATGTATCCATGGCCGCCTGCAAACCGGCCACGTCGCGCGCCCCGAACAACAACCCGCTGTGGTTTTCCTGAATGGCATCCACCACGCCATAGATTCTCGACCCGATCGCGGGGATCCCCACTGCCGCCGCTTCGATCACCACACTGCCGAAACCCTCGCGGTAACTGGGCAGGCAAAGCACATCTGCCGCCGCCATATACTCCTCCGGTTTCGGTGCATAGCCGGCGAAATGCACCCTCCCTACACACTTCTCTGTCAGTTTGACTATCTGTGGCGCGATGCCCTCTTCATCCGGCCCCACCAGCAGCAAATGGGTGCGCTCATCCTGCATCCCCGCAAAAGCGGCGGCCAGATCCAGCACGCCCTTGTCCCGATTCAAGCGTCCCAAAAAAAGGAAGACCGTATCCTCCCCGCCAATATGCAACTCGTCACGTATCCGCCTCCTCGCTTCCGCGTCAGGGCAAAACCGAACCGTATCCACGCCGGATATCGACCCTTGCGCCAACACACCGGACTTGGAGACCCGCAACACCCCTTCATCGAGCAGGAATTGCCGTTGCGAGAAACTGTCCACCAACGCATCGGTGCCAAGCGCGGCGATCAGTTTATCCGCGCTTTTCAATACCCGCCTGGCGATGCCTTGACGCGTCACCCACACCTGCCCGGTAAAGGTGTGGATGCGAATTCCAACGCCCGCCAGAAAGGCCGCCAACATCCCCAGCAGCCCGGCTTTCGGGGTGACGGAATGAACCAGTTTGAAGCGGTGACGACGGAATAGTCTGATCAATTGCCACAGCGCCAGAAGATCACGCCAGGGTGCGATCTTCCGCTCGATAGCGACGGGCAACACGGTGACCATATCTTCGAGGCCGCGCAAAGATTCGCCGGGATTCATATTCAGCGCCACATAAACATCGTAGCGCTCGCACAGACGCCTGATCGGTTGCTGCAGGAATGCATTCACCGTCATCGCGCCGGAGACTACCAGACAGATTTTTTCTTTCAAGTGAGCACCCTGATTCGGGCAAAGCCATCGTAGCGCAGCGAGTTGCAGTACCCCACGAGCAAAACCGCGCAGGCAAACATCACTGCACAAACGCCCGGCATACTTTCAAAATGCACAGATATCAACAAGGTGGTGAACAAAAGCGTCACGATTTTTGCGATTGATTTCGGGTTCAGTCCAAGCTATGAACACAACATCCCCAGCAGCTTGGCTGCCTTGTTTAAACGTATATCGAAGCAAGCAAAGCATATGGGGGACTGCGAAATGCGGCCTGCCTCAAAAGCGGCTGCGAGTTGGATGCTGTCATAGCCGCGTAATGCAAACGTATCGGCATACTCCCCCGCACGCTCAACCAACGTTTGGTCAATTTCCAGCACCACGAAGTGCGGCCAATCAGCCGCCAGCGCTGCCTTAGCCTGCTCGATGGCCAAAGCATCTTCCGGCACTTCCCGCGCTCGCCTGGACAATGCAGCATAGGCCTCCGCCCACGCAATACGGCATACCGCGACAGCCTCGGCTTCCAGCACCCGCGCTTTCAGCTCATCGCTCCCCACTTCAATAATGTAGAGCTTTAGTAGCGCAGAGGTGTCACAAAACAGGATCATTCGCGATCTTCCAGTGCCATCACAGAAACCGGCTTGCCGTGTTCTTGTAACCTGAATGCGGTACCGATTGGTTTACCGCCTTGCCAAGTTGCGACACCGGTAGCCAACAGACGCGATACACCCGCACTATCGGTTGGCGGGACACCAACGATCCGCGCCACTACCTTGCGATGCGAGGTTAGCTCAACCAACTGTCCTGATCGCGCTTGACCGACATAGTGGGACAAATGGGACTTGAATTCCTGTATAGATACCTGCATTTAAGACCTCTTTCTTTATTATTGGGTTGCTATTGTGACCTTTTTATGCGCAAGAAGTCAAGGAACCTTGGTGCAGTCTCACCACACGCTCCGACCAACCAGTTTGCAGCAGATTTTCTGTGAGTGTTTGCATTCGTGAAGAATACTTGCACTTATCGAAAGTTACAGGCATTTATACAGGGCGGTGTTGACGGATTTGCACGCCAGAGACCACCAGACAGATTTTTTCTTTCAAGTGAGCACCCTGATTCGGGCAAAGCCCGCGTAGGACAACGGGTTGAAATATCCAAAAAGGAAAACCGCGCAAGCCAGCGTCGCTACAAAAACGTTCGGCATACTTTCAAAATTCGCGGATATCAACATACTTATGTACCTAAAGCCAGTTGAGGAGAAGAACACCTGGCAGAACTTCTTAATTACACAGCAGTCAGTTAGTTGGGCGACACCTGTTCGAATCACCGGAGTTATCGCCCAAGCCAAGCCGATATTGTGGGAGCCCGATTTATCGGGCGATAGCAACTTTCCTGATCGCCCGATAAATCGGGCTCCCACACATCATTCCCCGTTTTCGTAGCTTTGATTTCTGACTGCTGCGTAACCATCGCCTAAAACTGCTTGCACCAGCCGGCTGGTTTTGTCGGCAAAGAATCGTTCGCTCCACAATGTCAGGCTCGCCTGCTCTGTTGCGGGCAGAAAGGGGGCAACGTCTTGCGCCGCAAGTGGCCAGTTGATGGTTTTGATTTTTGCGGTGAGCGCCTCATCCAGCCATTGGGCGTCCACCGATATGTTTTGGTCTTTCCACGGTCCAGCCTGGTTTAACGCGTGCGCAAGATGCGGCAAATTGGGCCGCGTTTTTTGTTTGCAGTACCAGGCAAAATCAAACCAGTCACGGCCTTTCAAATAAGGGCGACAGAGCAAGGCGTGCAGCTTGAGCGCGTAGTTGCTGGGCATATCCTGCGCGCAAATTTCAAAGTCCACCGGAAAATCCAGATAGTGCCAACCGATGCCTGTGCCGGCAGGCGGATGAGTGTCGATTTCGAGTTTGACTTTGAGTTTGCGCGGGTTGTTGGCGTCAAAAAACGAGAGATCGAGCTGGCGACCGATGGAGTTGTCCTTGAGCATGGCTTGGCGCACCGCATGGTCCATGTGGCCGCGGTCGGTCAATTCGCAGCGTATGCCAAATTGCGCCAGCACCCCGGTCAGCGATTCAAAATAATGCGACCATCGGAATTCCGGGTCGGGTTTGAGCAGGATGAAATAAAGGTCTTCAGAAAAACGCGGCAGGCCATGCAAGATGCGCAGGTTGGTGCCGCCCTGAAAGGCGGCGATTTCAAAGAAACCGCCACGCCACAGCGCATAAAGCGCGACTTCCTGAAGCATTTCTTTGAGTGCCTGCTCCTCCTGCGCGGCGTTGGAAGCCGAATAGTGTTGCAGGCGTTTGCGCAGCAGGTCGATCATGTGAGCGTCTCTTGTTGCAGTGCCTGGATGGCGGTGCTCATGCGCTTGTGTGCGTAAACCCGTTGCAGGGTTTGCCATGTGGCAGCTTCAGTTTGCATCAATCGTTCATCATCGATGCGCATGGATTGCGCGAGCTCCCGGATACTGCCTTCAAATTTGCGCAGGCAACCAATGTCCAGTAGCGCCCGCAACGGCTGCGCCACCAAAGCGATTTGCCCATCAAAGGTATGACGATCGACCGCCTCCAAAAAATAGCCGGTGCGCAGCGCCAGCGGATAAAAGCGAAACATCCCCAACGCTGCCAGATCGACCTCCAACCGCCGGCGGCCGGGCAACACCGACAGCGTCATTGGCACACCTTCGGGGATCCAGCCATGAAAGCTCAATGCGGATTCGAATGAAATGTAAGAACCGCTTTGCAGCGCCTGCGCCAGCACAAAAGGGTGCGGCGTCTTGTTTTGCAGTTGCGGGGCCAACAGATAAAACCCGCGCCGCAGTTGCCGTAACTCGCCATGTTGCAGCGCGCGGTTGACCAGGTTGTAACGCCGTTGCGGCGTGCCGTCGAGCAAACGCGCCAACTGCGCCTGTGTCACCACACGTCCCGACCAACCGCTTTGTAGCAGACTTTCTGTGAGGGTTTGCATTGATGCATAATACTTTCATTTATTGAAAGTTACAAACATTAATACAGGGCGGTGTTGACAGATTTGCACGCCACAGCGCCCCGGACAGCTTTATCCTTTCAAGGGCGCACTGCGTGTATCCGCGTATAAATTACCCGCTTGAAATACTTCCCCATTGAAAAAACACTGGCCGTGAAGAACAGGAACAAGTTGATACTTCCCGCCCGGTAAAGGGCCAGGAAATTACCCAACTCGCCTTTTTCCATTTCCCACAATTGCGCACTCAGCCCCCCCTCACCATAAGGTGCCTTGTGAATGTATGCCAGCGGACTCTCTATGCACATGACCAGCAGGCCAGAAAAGGCAATTTGCTGCCACAGATACAAGTCTTCGGCGTAACGCTTGCCAGCAGAAAATCGAAATGGAATATTTCGCCTCAACATCGCGGTCGGCGTGGAAAAGCAATTCCGGAAAATCAGGCTGACCGCCCCAATTTTCGTGGCACCCCGATTGGGTGGCAGATCGGGCTGCAACTTGCCATTGCGCAACCCAATACACTGATGGCCTGATACGGCAACATCAGGATTGCCGCACATGTATTCGTACTGAATGTGTAGCTTCTCCCGGTGCCACGTATCATCCGCATCCAGAAACGCAATGTAAGGCTGACTCGCCGCTTCCCATCCCGCATTGCGTGCGCCTGCCGCACCCTGGTTCTTATTCAACGCGATGACTTTTATCCAGCCGGGGTGCTGCCGCGCCAGCGCTTGCAGAATTTCCAACGTGCCATCGCCGCTCGCATCATCGACCAGAACCACCTCGGCTGGTTTTCTGGTCTGTTGGGCGATTGATGCAACCGCGCGCGCTACGGTTGCGGCGCAGCGGAAACACGGAACCACCACGCTTACCGGAACGACATGATCTTCCATCATGTTCTTGTCCAGAACGGCGGCAGCCCCATCATGCGCCGGCCCAAGTCGAGCGCCCTCCTTGCCATTCGCTCGCCAAGCGTGCTCCATAGCAGAAACCGTATGCACACTCTCATCGTCGCCATCAGCCAGAAACGTCCCGGAAAATATTGGCCATGCAGCCGCTGCGCGCGCCTGACCTCACGCAATTGCAGCAGAGAATTTGCAGGGGTGCTGCTGATCCCGCCTTGCCGCATTGCAACAGTGACGAGGTCGGAAATAAAGAAAGCATCGGCCACTTTCAGTTCGCGCAACAGCAATTCGTAATCGCCGGCAATATGGAATGACTCATCAAACTGTCCATGCTGCCCAAACAACCCCCGACGGTGCATCGCACCCGGATGCGGAATGCACATCACCTGCCTGAAGCGCCCTTTTATCTTTTCCCAAGGCTCGCCCACCGGATAAAGACTGGTCCCATCCGAATTAACCATCATGATCTGCCCATATACCACGCGGATATCAGGCGGAAGTTTTTCCATCTGCGCGGCCATGCGCTCCAGCACCTGCGCATCCCAAAAATAATCATCCGCCCCAAGAAAGCAGATCCACTCCCCCTTCGCCCGCGCCAGCCCCTTGTTCCAGGCGTTATAGATGCCGCGATCCGGCTCGGAAATCCAGTAACTGATTTGCTCGCGGTTTGCCTCCAGCAAATCGACCGTGCCATCTTTGGAGCCGCCATCAATAATGATCAGCTCCTTGTTTGGGTAGGTTTGCCGCGCAACGCTGTCGATGCATTGCTGCAACGTAGCTGCACCATTGAAAACAGCGACGATCACGGTCAGCAAAGGTTTGGGGTCAGCCAGTGTCATCGTTTCATTTCCTGCCGTACTTTTGCTTCGGCACGAATATTCGTCTGCCCAATGTAGAAAAATCGGGTGCAATCCAAAGCATTAAAAAACACATGCAAAGATTGGCGGACTCAAGCGGCATCGCCATAATATCTATTGATTGTTTTAACAAGATAGTCGTTGCCAAATTTGACGCCCGCTTTATTCAGCACAAGGGACATGGCACCAGTATCTATAAGATATTCCGAGCCGCGCTCCACAACTTCATACACCGCACGCTTGCCAACAACACGTTCCATTGCACGGACGATTTCAGCCATCGGGTAATTAACTGCATTGGCAATATTTAGCGTCGCATTTCTCATTGAACGATCCGCTATCAATTGCCCGGCAATTGCCGCCACATCGTCCACGCCAATGATGTTGCGTTTAGCCTTGCTCCATAATTCAAACTTCTCGCTACGCGAAACCCGTGCATACAAGTAATTTAGCAACGTGTGGGGATTCGGCGTTTTCCCCGCAACTTGCGGCAGGCGCAGAATCAAACTCTGCGAATGTGCGCGAACCAATTGCTCCATCGCCAGCTTGTGTTGAACATAATGAGTGTTGCGCGATTCGGGATCGGCCACGCTGCACGTCCCGAAATACAAAAAGGCATCCACATCGCGCGCTTCCTGCAAGGCATCTGAAAGGCGTTTTTGCTCCCGTGCAAATTCAAGCGCATCCGCACAGCCCGAATTGGAAACCCCCGCCGCATAAATACATACATCATCCTGTTGCGAATATGCACCGGCGAATGCTCGGGCCAACAAACCGGAACCAATGATCATGGTTGCAAGAATTGACCTGAAATATTGAAACCAGATTGTTCATTAAGGTGTAGGTCGGGTTTTAACCCGACATGTCGGGTTACCTCGAAGAGGTTCTCGCACCCATTGGTTGAAACCCGACCTGCAACACCCCGATTCATAGCCATCGCAATGTCCAACGGATTATTTGTATCGAAAATCATTGGAGAATGCTCTGGTAAAGCGCCAAATAACGTTGAGCAATCGCCTTTAATTCATAGCGCTCCATCACTGTTTGGCGCGCGCGCTGAGATAATGATAAATGGCGCGCACCATCTTCCAGCGCCCAGCATATCCCAGCAGCCAGATCATCCGGATCAAAAGGTTTTGCGAGATAGCCATTGGCCTGATGGTCGATCATATCGGGCATGCCCCCAATATTGAACGCCACAACAGGCGTGCCGCATGCGAGCGACTCCATCACTGTATTGGAAAGATTCTCCTGCATGGAAGGGGCAACCACGACATCCGCAGCGGAATACAGCAATACCTGGCTTATCTCATCGTGGAATAGTCCCATGTAATGCACCCTCATGCCGAGGTCTGGCGGATTCTCCGGCCTGGAAGCGCCAATGATTACCAGTTCGGTTTTGCTGCCCCAGCCCAGCTGTGACATTTTTTCTAATGCCTGCACAAAAAATTGGTTGCCTTTGCGTTTGTCGGAAGTAGCACCAAATGCAGAAAACAACAAGAGATGCTTGTCTTGCGGCAAGTTGTAAGCTGCGCGCGCGGTCGCTTTATTCAGCGGCTTGTATGTTTCTGTATCCAGTCCGTTAGGAATCACCTCGATCCGCTGATCCCTGAATAGCGAACTTGCACGCGCCATATCGGCCAACCAGTGACTTGTTGCGACGACAACGATCGGCACACCCTCCCATGCCTTTTTCTTACGTGACCAAATGCGCCGTGACAAATCTCGCTCTCGTTCTGAATGCAATACAGGGCAATCGCCGCAAGACTGCTGAAACTTACCGCAGCCTTCGTCATAGTGACATCCGCCGGTAAAAGGCCACATGTCATGCAACGTCCAAACGACCGGCTGTTTGATTTTCTTTAATGTCTCGAGTCGTAGGAAGCCACAGTTTACCCAGAACAAATGGACAATATCCGGCTTTAAGCTTGTCACTTTGGATGCCAATCTCTCCGGCAACCAGGCTGGAGAAAAGATCACCTTTTGACGTTTGCGAAACAAGTTTGTGGCAATACCATCGAAATGTGTTCGGAATAAAGAAAGGGCTTTTTGCCACTTTGTAGTCGGCCCGATAACACTGTAATCATCTGTTTTCTTGTCCTGCACCAGCAAATGTGAGTTGATTCCTATCGAGCGCAGGCCACGATGAAGACGATAAGTAGCGATCGCCGCGCCGCCTTTATTTTCGAACGTATTGAGTAGCAGCAGATTCATGGTTTGGCTGCCTCAACATACAAAGAGTCCGGCTTCCTTGCGCGTCCGTTCAAAACATCGAGAGAATATTTTTCATATTCCGGTATTCGGCTCTCGTAAGCCGTGCAAATTTTCACATCAACAAAACCGGCATTTGCCAACAGCCGCTTGAGAGAATATCGGTCATACATCCACTGATGCACCTCTCCGCTTGCCCTGAATGCGCCCATCACGAAACTCCTGTATGCCGCTTTCCCGGCAACCAAATAAACCAGCCATCCGGCCAGCTTCTCGCGCAAGAGTTTGAGCAGTTTTCCCAAGCGAAACTTTTTCACCAAGGTGTTCAGTTGATACGCTTTTGGCAAAGCCTGCTTGGGTGCCCAGAATTTCTCTGCTTCAACACCAATCCTGGAGCGCACGAAAGATCGATTAACCTCATCAAGATTTGCCAGGAAACGTGCCATCTCCCCACCCGAAGAATTCCTGACAGTCTGGTCATATAGTTCAAGCATGATCCAGTCGTAGTCCAGTTCACGCGATACATCATCAGATGAAACTGCATCCAATATGCGCAAATATTCACGCGCCATCGCTTCCAGATCGGGCACGGCCAATCTGATTACACCACCACGTTTCAAAACACGGAAACATTCAGCAATCAGATCGCGCGCACCCGCCTTATCAAGATGTTCCAACACATGCGAGCTGTAACAGGCAATTGCAGACTCCGAAGGGAATGGCAGGCCATTATTGATATTAACTGTTAGTACGTTGGGATCAGCAGGCGCTACATCCAGATTCACCCAGTCCGGGTGAAAGGTTCCGCCGCAACCTATATTGAGCATTTTTGATGCCGGCATCTTAATCAGCCTTTACTGCTATGCGGCCAGTGTAATCAATTCTATTAAGCAAGATTTTCACATCATTGTTTTCCAGGTACTCGTCAACCGCTTTTCGTGCCCCTTGCCAATGCCCGTAATCATCGATGATCAACACGCCGCCTTTCGACAGGCGTGGAAACAAATGCATCATTTCGTGTTTTGTTGATTCATACCAGTCAGTATCCAATCGCAGTAGTGCGATTTTCTCTGGCACATACTGCGGAATTGTTTCTTCAACCATGCCTTTAATAAAGTGGACTTTATCGCTTGGGTAGCCGGTACTGCCTAGCGCCTCCTTAACAACATCTAAAGTTGCGCGACACCAAACCGACTCATCTTTTTCTTTATCAGACCTCTTCAACAATTTTTCTGCGGGCATCCCAGCAAGATCAACATCATTTTTTGTAGGGGGTGGCATCCCCTCGAAAGTATCGAACAAATACAAGTTTCTGCTTGAATCACCAGCCCTTAAAAGGGTTTCAGCGACAGCCATCATGCTTCCGCCTTTCCAAACACCGCATTCAACGATGTCGCCCTGGATTTTTTTATGCACAACGTAATTCACCGCCTCGCACAGTGAAAATATTCGCTCGGGCGAGGTCATTGTAAAAGGCCGAACCCTTCTATAAGTCGACACAATAAATTGAGGCACATCGGGGAAATGATGCTCATCTGCCCGAAGCCGATTTATCTCAAACCCGAATGCGCGGGAGATTTTTTTTATTAAATATTTCAAATCAGTAGTGTCCGGTTAAATTAGCTATTCCCGCCACGAATCTCAATAACGGCGGGGTTTATAGCGCAAATATTTTGGTGCCGATTTGAAATCAGTTTACCTATATTCCGGTTCAAGTAACGTCCAGAGGTCGATTTCTCTGGAGGTGAGCTATGAACATGGGCAAAACGCTGTTCGCGCAGATCATGGAATT